>Ga0265295_1000347_pt1 | contig 94241 bp, 76 predicted proteins | sample Munlansysbiofilm_FD_192503 | JGI IMG/M metagenome (GOLD analysis project Ga0265295, IMG submission 192503) | Leachate microbial communities from a municipal landfill in Southern Ontario, Canada - Methane capture system biofilm | ecosystem: Engineered > Solid waste > Landfill > Unclassified ... | reverse complement strand
TTAATTTCATAAAGACGACGAGCCTCACTTATTGTCAACTTTCCTTTTTCGATGTCCTGTACAACCTTCAGTTTGAAGGCATCGCTGTAGCGGACTTGCATCCTTTCATTAGAATTTTTGTTCATTTCTTTCTCCTTAATTTTAGTCCGCTATTTTCAGGACACCTCAAGAAGGTTTAGAGGCCCTCTGCCTTTTGCCAAAAGCCCCTTAGGGCGACACAATGATGTAGAAGGAGGCGTAAGCCCCTCGTTAGAATGAAAAATGAATATCACAAGGAAACCAGGTAATAATTGAGAATTGCGTGAAATAAAATAGGGAAAAAACCCTCTGCCCTTTGCTCTCTGCGTTGCTGATATAGTTGTATTCTAAAAAGCAATTGACATATTCAACGCTTTTAATTTTCAAGTAAAGAATAGAGAGAAATGTAATTAACATAAGGAGCAATAATGCCCTATATATCTAATACTGAAAGAGATAGGCAAAAAATCCTGAAGACAATCGGCGTAAACAAATTTGAGGATTTGCTTACAGCAATTCCCGAAAAAATAAGAATGAAAAAACCGCTTGCCCTATCTGAGCCCCTTTCAGAACTGGAAATAAATAAAAATATCCAAGCCAAAAAGAGCAAAAATATTTCCTGCGAAAAGGTAAATTCCTTTTTAGGTGGTGGAATTTACGATCATTTTATCCCTTCTGCAATAGAGACAATTGTTTCCCGTCCGGAATTTCTTACTGCCTACACTCCTTATCAGGCAGAAGTTAGCCAGGGCACACTTCAGTATATATTTGAATATCAGACCTTGATTTGTGAACTTACAGGGATGGAAATTGCCAATGCTGGAATGTATGATGGTGCAAGTTCAATAGCGGAAGCAATTTTAATGGCTGTGCGTAAAAATCATTTAACCAAAGCCATTTTGCCTGCAACCTTAAATCCGAATTATGTTCAAGTAATTAAAGCATATACTGAAGGTAATGGAATTGAACTTTTATTTGCTCCCGAAAAAGATGGAGTAACGGATTTATCTGCCTTAGAAAGTATGCTAAATGATACAATTGGCAGTCTAGTTATTCAGACCTCTAATTTTTATGGCAACATAGAGGATGCCAAGGCAATTGAAAGTATCGTGCATAAAAACCCTAAATGTTTACTTATTGCTTGTGTTGATCCTGTTTCCTTAGCTATCCTTATGCCACCTGCAGAATATAATGCAGATATTGCAGTTGGAGAAGGTCAGGCGCTTGGCAATAATATGTTTTTTGGGGGTCCGCTCTTTGGTTTTTTTGCTACTAAACTGGATATGGCTCGTTTAATGCCTGGCAGAATTGTTGGCGGAACTATAGATAAGGATGGTAAAAAAGCTTATGTTTTAACTCTGCAGGCAAGAGAGCAACATATCCGTCGGGCAAAAGCCACTTCCAATATCTGTTCCAATGAATCGCTTTGCACTTTGTCAGCGGTTGTTTATTTATGTTTATTGGGGAAAGAAGGTCTTGTTGAAATAGCCACTCAATCCGCTCAAAAAGCACATTATACGGCAAACGAGCTCTGTAAAATCCCCGGTTTGGCTCTTGCCTATCCAAAGACATATTTCTTCAAAGAATTTGTGCTTAAAACTCCGAAGAAAGCGGAAGCAATAATTAAAGCTCTATTATCTGAGAATATCTATGCTGGAATTGACCTTGCTCCTTACGGAAAACCTGATGAACTGATGATTGCCGTAACGGAAAAGAAGACCAAAGCAGAAATTGACAGTTTCGTCCAAGCAATGCGGGAGGTTGTAAAATGAGCAAAACCATTTTTGAACATAGCACTGACGGCAGAAAAGGGGTAACTTTACCCAAGCGGGAAATAGATATTCCTGTGGCAACAATGTTTCCGGAAACAATGCTAAGAACCAAAAAAGCTCGTCTTCCCGAAGTTAGCGAACTGGATGTGATGCGGCATTATATTACTCTTTCCCAGAAAAATCATTTTATAGAAAAGGGTTTATATCCTTTGGGCAGTTGCACAATGAAGTATAATCCCAAACTTCACGAAACCTTAATTAGGGATTCAGCTTTTACTTCTTTGCATCCTTATCAGCCGGAAGAAACACTACAAGGCGCTTTGGAACTGATGTATGAACTCCAAAAAGACCTGGCTGAAATTGCCGGAATGGCAGGTGTTACATTACAACCCTCTGCCGGAGCTCAAGGTGAATTTACCGGTATCAAAATTGTTTCTGCCTATCATAAAGCTAAAGGAAATATGCATAAAGACACAATCATCATTCCTGATAGCGCGCATGGAACTAATCCTGCCACCTGTAGTTTGGTGGGCTATAAAACAGTGGAACTTGCCTCTAATGAAAAAGGTCGTTGTGATATTGCCAAATTGCGGGAACTGGTAAATGAAAATACAGCGGGAATTATGATTACCAATCCCAGTACCTTGGGACTTTTTGAAACCCAAATTGAAGAAATAGCTGATATTATTCACAGCGTTGATGCCTTAATGTATATGGACGGAGCTAACTTAAATGCCCTTTTGGGTATAGTTCAGCCCGGGAAAATCGGTTTTGATTTGATGCACTTTAATTTGCATAAGACCTTTGCTACACCCCATGGAGGGGGAGGTCCCGGTTCCGGTCCTGTAGCTGTAAATGAAAAGCTACTGCCTTTTTTGCCTGTTCCCGTTATTACTAAAGACGAAAAGGGCTATCATCTTTCTTTTGCAAATGAAAAGACCTCCATTGGCAAAGTGCATAGTTTTTATGGTAATTTCGCTGTTTTAATCCGTGCCTATATCTATATTAAAATGTTAGGAGCGGAAGGTTTACAAAGGGTTTCCGAAAATGCCATATTGAATGCCAATTACCTTATGAAACGCTTGAATCCATATTATCATATTGAACATCAGGAACCCTGTATGCATGAATTTGTGATGGATGGAACCTGGCAAAAGAAGGAATCGGGAATTACTACTTTGGATATAGCCAAACGCCTTTTAGATAAAGGGTTCCATGCACCTACTATATATTTTCCACTCATCATTCCGGAAGCAATGATGGTGGAACCAACAGAAACAGAATCCGTGGAAAGTTTGGATGCCTTTGCCACTGCAATGATAGAAATTGCTGCAGAGTGCAAAGAAAATCCAGAACTTGTTAAGGAAGCTCCTTTAACAACTCCTGTAAGAAGAGTGGATGATGCTCGCGCAGTTAAAATGCTGGAGCCGATTTTTCCACTTCAGGATTAACTTTATACCTTTTTCAGAAGAGGAGAAACAATGAAAAAATATATCTTAACTCTATCAGTTCTGTTAGCACTATTTGCTTTTGCTTATGCCCAACCCGTTAAGCTTGGTTTTGTAAATACCGACCGTCTGCTCTTGGATAGTAACGAAGCAGCGGAAGTAGCCAGGTTATTTGCGTTGGATAAACAGAACTGGACAAATCAAATTAAATCGCTGGATGAAGAAATCAAACAAATGGAGCGCGATTTTGAAATCCGTAAACTAACGATGAACGATGCCGCTAAAAGAGAAGCTCAAAGTAGGATTGATACCAAAAAAGCGGAAGCAGGTCGCCTTCTGGAAGAATATTTTGGTGATGGGGGAAAGGCGGAACAACGGTATCGCGAACTTATTGATCCTTTAACCTTGAAAATCCATAACCTCATTAAAAAAATTGCCGAAGACGAAAAATACACAATGATTTTTGATGTTAGTATGGGCAGTGTCCTTTATGCTCTTCCTTCTTTGGATTTAACTGATCAGATTTTACTGGAGCTGAATAAAGATACGATAAAACCAACTGAAGGAACAACACCACAACCTCCCAAACCGGAAGGTCAAAAACCTCCTGAAATTAAGCCACCTGAGGGTTTCGGTGATGAATATAAGCCGGATAAATTATGAAGCGTTTTAACACTCCTATAAATAGTGAACTTCTTCCTCAAATCTGCCAGGGAGAACTGAAAGGCAAAATACCATCTGTCCTTTGTAAAGTTGGCGAACCGGAAGAAGCGGATGAACAAACCATTATCTTCTTAGAGCAGGAAAAACTTCTGGAAAAGGTGAAAGCCAGTTCTGCCGGTTTGATTATTACAACGGAGAAATTTATTTCCGAGCTTCCGGAAAGAGCTTTACTACTTGTTCAAAAGCCCTATTATTCACTAATGCGATTGATTAGCTGGTGGCTGGAACAGGAAAATAAGGACTTTATTTATACAATTCAGCCAACAGCAATTGTGGCAGAAGATGTTCGTTTTGAAGGAGAAGTGGCAATAGGAAGCAATGTTGTTATCGGTAGTGGTTGTATTTTAGGCAAGGGAGTGATTATTAGCGAAGGATGTTCTCTGGGAAAAAATGTTTCTGTAGGAGCGGGCACCAAGCTCTATCCAAATGTTTGCGTTTATGATGATTGCGTTATCGGTAGGAATTGTATTCTTCATAGCGGAGTAATTATCGGCGCAGATGGTTTTGGTTTTATGCTAATTGAGGGTATTCAGCAAAAAATTCCGCAGGTAGGAAATGTTGTTATTGGCGATGGTGTGGAAATTGGAGCTAATAGTTGTATTGATAGAGCTACTTTAGGCAGCACTATAATCGGCAATGGCACTAAAATAGACAACCTGGTTCAGGTTGGTCATAATTGCATTATTGGAGAGCATAGTATTCTTTGTGCTCAAGTTGGCTTGGCAGGAAGCACCGTTGTAGGTGATTATGTTTATCTTGCAGGTCAGGTAGGAATTGCCGATCACTTGCAAATAGGGAACAGAGCTATGGTTGGAGCTCAATCAGGTGTTTCCACTAATATTCCTGATGACGGAAAGTATTTTGGCTATCCCGCTCTGGAGGCGAACCTTACAAAGCGGATTATGGCTGTGCAAAAGAATTTACCCGAAATGTATCATTTTTACCTGAAGGCAAAAAAACAAGAAACTGAGAACGGAGAAAAATAATGGAATACAAACAAACAATTGGCGGAGAATCAACTTATACAGGAATTGGATTGCACTCCGGAGAAATTAGCACGATCAGATTAAAACCCGCAAAAGCAGATGAAGGAATTGTTTTTATCCGAACCGATTTACCCGGAAAACCCAAAATTCCTGCCGATATTGATCATGTTGTAGATATTTCCCGGGGCACAACAATTGGCATCAATGGCGCTACCGTAGCCACTATTGAACATGTTCTGTCTGCCATTGCCGGAATGAGAATTGATAATATCTGCATTGAAATAAACGGACCTGAAGCACCTGTGGCAGATGGTTCTGCCGTTGTTTTCTTAAATCTTTTACGGCAATGCGGAATTGTGCAACAGGATAGTGAAAGGGAATATTTTGAGCTGGAATCGCCTATCAGTTTTTCCGCTCCGGAAGATAATGTGGATATTGTAATTGTGCCTTCCAATGAACTGAAAATAACCTTTATGATTGATTACAAACATCCCTATCTGGGAACGCAATATACTTGGTTGCCTTCTTTGGATAATTATGAAAAGGATTTTGCAGGAGCCCGCACTTTTTGTTTTATCAACGAGATTCTGGAACTGAAAAATATGGGTTTAATAAAAGGTGGTTCTCTGGAAAATGCTTTGGTTATTGCCGAACCTAATATCAGCGAAGCAGAATTGAAGCACTTGCAGGATATTTTTGGTTATCATAAACCGATTACTGTTTCTCAGGAAGGTATATTGAACAGCCATCCTTTAAGGTATTACAACGAATTCGTCCGGCACAAAGTTGTTGATTTGATTGGCGATATAGCTCTTTTAGGAGTTCCTATTAAAGGGCATATTCTGGCAGCGCGTAGTGGACATAAAACCAATGTGGAACTGGTGAAAAAGTTGCGACAAATACAGAAAAAGCACCAGCTCCAAAAAATATACCAAAAAGACAAATCCCAAAATGTGGTCTTTGATATCAATGCCATTTTGCGGATTTTACCGCATCGCTATCCTTTTTTACTGGTAGATAAAATTATTGAATTCATTCCAGGAGAATCACTTGTAGGCATTAAAAATGTTACTATCAACGAACCCTTTTTCCAGGGTCATTTTCCTGGTCATCCGATTATGCCGGGAGTTCTCATTATTGAAGGAATGGCTCAAGCAGGTGGAATAATGTTACTTAATCAAATGGATAATCCTCAAAATTATGTTGCTTATTTTGCTAGTATTGATAATGTAAAATTTCGAAAACCTGTTTTACCTGGAGATACACTGCGTTATGAACTGAAAGTGATTTCCCTAAAAAGGTCTTTGGCAAAAATGCACGGAGAAACATTCGTGGAAGGAGAAAAAGTTGCTGAAGGTGACTTTTTGGCTATGATTATGGAGAGAGAAAAATGAGTATTATTCACCCTACTGCAATTATAGAAGAAGGCGCTGTTATTGGCGATAACTGTTACATCGGTCCCTATTGTCATATCGGAAAAGATGTTGTATTGGGCTCAAATAATAACCTGATTGCCAATGTTACTATTTTGGGAGACACAATTATAGGAGACGGCAATAAAATTTTCCCCTACGCCGTTTTGGGAACTGAACCTCAGGATTTGAAATATAAAGGTGAACCAACTCGTTTGCGGGTAGGTAGTAGCAATACCATTCGCGAATTTGTTACTATCAATTGCAGTAATCAAATGGAGGAGGATACCGTTGTTGGCGATAACAACCTTTTAATGGAATATGCGCATATTGCTCACAACTGTCAAATCGGTTCCGGTTGCGTTATTGCTAATGTGGTTCAGTGCGGAGGACATATTCATATTGGTGATTTTGCTACGGTTGGCGGTTTAACGGCAATTCACCAGTTTGTCCATATTGGTGCTTATGCCTTTGTGGGTGGGGCTTCGGCAACAAACAAAGATATTGTTCCTTTTTCTCGCGGACAGGGAAATCCTTATAAGACAGTTGGACTGAATAGCATTGGGTTAATGAGAAAGGGCTTTGCCAGCGAGACAATTGCCGCTATCAAGGAAATATATAATCTCTTTTATCGCAGTGGATTAAATACTTCTCAAGCATTGGAAAAAGCACTTCAAATACCAAATCCTACACCTGAACAGATAATCTTTATCCAGTTTGTCCAAAACGCCCAAAGAGGTATTTCCAAATAATACTGAACTTACCGGGAAAATAATGCCTGCAGTCGTTCAGTATGCTTTTATACCATATCCGTATTCATAAACCCTACTTATGCAGTTCAGAATAAATGGATTGGCAAATTGGAAGTTGTCAGCCCATTTTCCTTCAACTGCATTATGGGAGTTAACCCCTTTAAAAAGATAGAATCTTACCTGCTTGCAACTCATCCTCCACCTATCCTTTAGGTTGGGTTGATGATGGGTTATAATTAAGGATGAGGAAATAATATACCCTCGGGCTACACAAAAGGTTGAGCTTTAAAGATGTCAGGAGTCGTTACTGCCAAAATAACTTTTACCCTTCCCACAAATTCATTTGGCAGAGAGGACTTATAACCGTTCCCCCAAAAAATTTAGCTTCCTTAATCATCTCTCAATAAAACAATTATGCACACTATATGTCCCGCACCAAAAATATTTTTTCCGATTTCCGCATTTTTTTCTTGCTTTTTTCTTTTTCCGGTTTATACTATAAATTGCGTTACCAAATTTTGGGAGCAGCGGCAAAGAATTATAAAGTTGACTTCGAGTCAGTATCTAATATTGCATTGGCTGCTCCCTTTATTTTTGTTCCTTTTTTAGTTTAGCCCACCAGTCAATCCGTTTCTGAATTTCTTTTTCAAAACCGTAAGTTCCCGGTTTATAATATATCTTTTCCGGCATCTGTTCGGGGAAATACTTCTGGTAATAATACTTATATTCATATTTATGGTCGTAATGATAATCCCTACCATAATTCAGGTCTTTCATCAATTGCGTGGGTGCATTTCTAATATGCAAAGGAACACCGTAGTGACTTGTTTTTCTGGCATCTTCCGCTGCTTCTTCATAAGCCGTATAAAGGGTATTACTTTTAGGTGCAGTAGCTAAATAAACTACTAATTGAGCCAAAGCAGTGCTTGCTTCAGGCATTCCTATAAAAAGAACCGCTTCCTTTACTGCAATTGCCTGAACCAAAGCATTCGGATCTGCCAAACCCACATCTTCGCTGGCAAAACGAATCAAACGACGCACAATATAACGCGGGTCTTCCCCTGCTTCCAACATTCTTGCCAGCCAGTAAAGTCCCGCTTGCGGGTCTGAACCTCTTAGCGATTTATGTAATGCGGAAATCAGGTTATAATGTTCCTCGCGGTTTTTATCGTAGAACATTGTCTTTTTTGCCAGGAATTTTGCCAGTTCCTCAGTTTTCGGATGCGGTTTCTTTTGCAGATAAGGCAAAACCAGCTCCAAATCGTTCAAAACCCTTCTGGCATCACCTCCGGCATTTTGTGCCATCCAGTTTATAACTTCTTCATCCTCTTCCAATTTCAATTCTGCAAAACCGCGCTTCAATATTGTTTTCAGGTCATTTTCGCTCAAGGGCTCCAACACAAAAACAGTGCACCGGGAAAGCAATGCCGGAATCACTTCAAAAGATGGATTTTCCGTTGTTGCTCCGATTAAAATTATCGCTCCACTTTCCACATAAGGCAGAAAGGCATCCTGCTGACTTTTATTAAAACGGTGAATTTCATCAATGAACAAAATACTACGCTTGTTTTGCGTCCGATGCAGATAATCCGCTTCTTTCATCACTGCTTTTACATCATTGATGCTGGCAAGAACAGCTGAAAAACGGATAAAATTGTAACCGCTGTTTTTCTCTATAATCCTGGCGATGGTTGTTTTTCCACTACCCGGAGGACCCCATAAAATAAAGGAATGATACTTTCCACTTTCAATCATCTGCCTTAAAGGCGAATTTTCAGCTATCAGCTTCGTTTGACCCAATAGCTCTTCCAGCGTTTGAGGACGTAATTTTTCAGCCAGTGGAACTGTCTTAGTGCTTAATTCTTCTCTATCAAAAAGAGTGCTTTGATCTTTATTTGCCATTATCTAAAAGCTCAATCCTCCATCAATCCGGATAATTCGGAAGGATCAAACCACTGTAAAGCACCCTGCAAACGCTGAATTTCCGAAAGTAAAATTGACTTGTGACCTTCTTCTTCTTTGGCAAATTGCAGTAGTTGTTTCTTAATTTCCGGTTCCCTGGTCTGCTCTGCCATATTTTTATAGAGCTCAACGGATTCTTCTTCTTTAGTAATGGCAAATTCCAAGACCTCCTGCGGATCATTCCAATTTACACCTTGCATTTCTTTAATCGGCTCTTCCTGTAGGGTTATTGTTTGCTCGGGAAACTCTTTGGCAAAAGCAGACCTCACCTTTTCTTCGTGCATTTTTTCTAAAACGACCAGTTCCTTGAATACATTGCTGGTTTCGGGCTTGGCAAAACTCTTTGCTAATGCCTGATACATCTTTTGTGCTCTGATCTCTTCCGCTATCACCATCCGGTAACTATCTTCTAATGTCATTTGTTTCACCTCCCTGTTAATAACATAATAATCAGATTGGGCAAAAAAAGCAAACGGGATATAATGCGAAGTGAAGAGGTGGAAAACAAAGAGATAAAGATTATATTAACAAAGAGATAAAGAGGAAAAGAGAAAAAGAAAGAATATTAACAAAGAGATAAAGAGGAAAAGAGAAAATATTAACAAAGAGATAAAGAGGAAAAGAGAGAATATTAACAAATAGGAAAAGAGAAAAAGAGAAGGATGAAGTAAGTCAGGAGTCGTCACTGCCCAAATAACTTTTACACATCCCACAAACTTATTTGGCAGTGAGGACTAATGACGACGACTTATTTCACGCATATTTCGCTGTTGACGCAGATAAAAGGATTGATTGGATGAGCAGGATTCATAATTATTAATTTATAATCTGTTTGAATCAGTTAAATCAATGTTGCTATTCTGTTATGAGTCATATACACCGATAAGGTTATCTCCAAGAGAATTGTAATGAAGGCGTAAATGTTTCCTGATAAAAGTTAACTTGTCTGGATTCCTGCTTTCTCAGGAATGACAAAAAGGGAAAATGATATTAGATATAAACTGACACCCAAAGCTGCAAGAAGTGACACAAGGGGAAAGTGGAGATAAGGCTTTGATTGGTGGCGAGATACGATGGACTGGCTTTGGAAATGTCCAAGCGCCTATTTGGACGTTTTTGGACTGTTTGCTGACACTATTACTGCAAATTAGCGAGGCGTTTGGACAGGCTTTGGAAAGAGCAGTTGGGAAATCGGAACTTTGAAATTAAAAAAAGCGCAATTGGAGTGCGATTGTGCCGATTAGGAAAGCTCCGTAATTCCAATCCGAGTCTAAAACCAGAACCGGGTAGTCTATATTAAATGGTTGGAGGATAATCTGTTGCCTGTGATGGTCGATCTGTACCTTCTTGATGGTGAGACCATCGTCAGTCCTTACAACTGCAATTTTGCCATCCGCATTTTCCCAGCTCTGATCGCTCTTGATGACCACAATATCCTGATGCTGGATTACGGGCTCCATACTCTGTCCATTTACTTGAAAGACAGTGTATTGCTTGGGACTGCCAGGCAGGAATGAGAGTGGCAACTGTATCTGACCTATCTGACTCCACTCATCCCTGATCTCTATCGGAGGTCCGGCAGCGATCTCTCCCACTATGGGAAAAGTGATAGATCTAGATGGATCGAAGTCCTGATCGGTGATGGGATGCAGGATTGGTGAGATTATTGTTGGGTTTGTATTGGTTTGATTTGTAGGTGCCTGAATGGATTGGACGAGCTCTTGAAACTCATCCTTAGCATACATTGAGCCACTTCCGGTAAAGAGCCAGTGGAGGTTGATCTTATCCTTAGAGAGTGCTTCCAGGAACTCAGGATCGGGATATCTCTCGTTTAGTTTATATCTGGAGAGGGAAGAACGGGAGATGCCATACTTATTGGCAAACTGGTAATCCTTAAGACGCATTGCCTTGATCACTAAACTAAGGCGTTGTCCGATAGTCGGTTTATTCATCGTAAACTCCATTTAGAAACTTTGCCATTGACTATATCCTTATGGCTGCAAGTTTGGTTTCTGATGCCATTCTGCTGCAGAGCAGTTTGGAGTCAATACTAAAGTACATATTGTGACCCATGTAGATTATAAAGTATTGCTGGAGAATGCGTAAGAAAGCTGGCAAATTCGCAGAAAGGACTTCCCAAGGTTCTGCGCTTGTGGTTCTTAGCACCCTACTAATATATAAGAGAGGTGTAGCATGACTACCAAGAAACGCAGCAAATCGGAAGTGCAGAAACGGGTGAATCAGGGCAATGTCCAAGCGGGTACCCCTGTCCAAGCGGGGGTAGGAATGAGGCCTAACTCATTGATAACTATGGTGAGAGGCCAAAATGTCCAAGCGCTTGACCGCATTTTTCAGGATTTCAGACTGAAATGTCCAAGTGGGTCGCATATTTTAAAGGATTTGGACATGGACATTCAAGTCGATTTGATCTGGTTACCCATAGACAGGGTGGCCTTACTGCTGAACAAGAACTTAAAGACGATCAGAAGGATGGTAGATGCAGGGAAGCTGACCGCACTCAAGCATCAGATACCAACCAAGAACGGTGCCACGATCAAGACCTTTGTACTGGCAACCGAAGAGATCATCCAGGCTGAGTATGATCGGTTCAGAGACAACCTACGGAAGCCAGAACTCTACTTTGAGGAACTGATCGAACTGGGAGTGCATAGCTATCCCAGTGTCTTTCTGGTCTATTATGAGAATGGCAACAGCCTTGCTGCTAATGCAAGCGATAAATCGGGAGGTTCAGATGTTTCCCTATAGTGGCAGACCAACTGAGGAGTTCCTGAGAGAGTATCGGAGTAAGCTGAACGAACTGCAAGAGCTGATGGAAAGCCAGGGACTGAAGCTGCAGATCAAGGATGGTGGTAGATGTATAGTGCTTCCGGAGTTGAAGACCGGATTGGGTAAACCTGGAGAAGACAACAATGATAACTCAGATAACAGCTTCATGCTTGCCTACAGCCAGCAGTATAATGCTAAGGCAGATACTTCAGAGGACAATCTGGAAGCCGAGACAGTCTATGAGACCTATAATGACTTTATGGAGTTCGAACGCAAGCTCGAACTGATCCATGAAGCCAGAGATAATGGTGTGGTGATCGACTTCTCCAGTGACTTTCTCGATCTGGCTCCGGTAGAAGAGGAACGACTGCTATACAAAGATGAGGCCCAACTCTATGGCCGGTTCTGCCAGGAAGTGATCCGCAGGCTTTATGGAGCAGAGTCCAAAGTCCTAGCCTGGAAACGGATCACCAGTGACTATAACGGCAAGCGGCTGGTTCCGGAGTTGTATAACCTCAAAGGGCCCAGAAAAGAGAGAGCGCTGCGGGAGTGGCTACGGGTCTATCATGAGACCAATCTGGATATGTATGCCTTGATCCACAAGAGTAAGGGCAAATACAAAGAACGCAAGATCAGCTATCAGGAACAGCAATACCTGTTACACTTGCTTCTCAATCCTAATCGCATCAAGATCGGCTCTGCCATCACCAACCTCAAACAGATGAGCAAAAACGGAGTGATTGAATCCCAGACCAATGAAAGAACACTCAGACGCTGGTGCGAGGAATGGGCAGCCAGGCATCCGGCAGAGTGGCATCAGGCCAGAGATGGCAGCAAGTTTGTCTCTGAGAATGTCATTAAGAGCATTATGAGAGATGATAGCACTCTGCAGGTAGGACAGGTCTGGGTGGCGGATGGACATACCTTATCCTTCGATATCCTCAATCCTCAGACCGGAAGAGCCCAACGCATGACCATGATTATGGTGATGGACTGGGCAAGCAGGTACCCGGTAGGAGCTTCACTTGCCTTTACTGAAGATAGCCAGCATATCCTTACTGCCTTCCGCAACGGCTTCATCAACTGCGCTCAGATCGCTGATAACAATAGCGGAACCATGGCAGTGCTGCCCAAGTATGTCTATCTGGATAACGGCAAAGCCTTCCGGGCCAAGCTCTTTCATGAGAGATGGGAAGAACATGACCTGAACAAGGAGCTGGGCGGTATCTTCCCCCGGCTCAATATTGGAGTGAGATTTGCGGAGAGTTACAATGCTAAAGCCAAGATCATCGAACGCTTCTTCAAGACCTTCCAAGAACAGTTTGAGCGGTTCATCACCACCTTCAGAGGATCCTCGATAGACGATAAACCATCCGTCCTGCATCGAAACGAGGTCTGGGCTAAGAAGCTCTATGCCGGTAAGCCACCTACCATAGAAGAGACGATGCAGATGATTGCTTTCTATGTGAGATTCTGCTATGGTGAGACACCGCATACCTCACTCAACAGACGCACTCCGTATGAAGTTTTCAGTGCTGCCAGGATAGCTGAGAGTCACCAAATAGAGATATCGAAGCTAAACTTCCTAATGATGGCGATGGAGCGCAAGAATATCAGAGCGGAAGGCATCAGGTTGGATAAGAAGGTCTACTGGCATCGGAAACTAGTGAATCACGTGGGACAACCTTGTATTATCAGGTTCGATTACAGCGATGCCAGATGGATAGTGGTCTATGACAAGAACGATGTCTTCATCTGCCAGGCAGCGCTAAGAAAGACGCAGCATCCTTTCATCGAGGTCTCGATGGATCAGGCAGTCTCCCACAAAGAGCTCAATAAGGAATACAAAGAGATCAAGGGCCTGAGAAGAGAGAAAGAACGCAGTACCAAGAAGTGGGTGGTGAACTCACAGAAAGCAGTCGATGCCCTGCTCAAGAACTCCCATGCCAAGCAAGAGAAGCTTGAGGATCAAAGTGCCAGAGCACTCTTTAGCAGTCCTCCCATGCTGGAAGCACCTCCCAAGGATAGCGATGAGATCATCGAGGAGATGACCAGAAAGGTGATGATGAGACTGCCGAAGCATCCGGATATGCTGAGTCCTGAAGAACAGGAACAGCTTGATCCCAAGGAGAAAGAGAGATTGGCAGAGCAGGAAAGGGATAGGATAATCCTCAAAGAAATCAAAGAATCATTTGACCGCATCGGGCTAGAATATAAGTCAGGTGACGGTAAACCACCCTTGGAGTTCGCAATAGGCTTCAGTCAAACGGCCAGAGAGTACTACAAAGCTCAACAAAGAGCCCAGGCAGAACAAGAATCATCAGATCAAGAGGGAACTGCTACTTCGACGACGGATGAAGCAAGTATAAAAGTTGAAGATAACCATCAAGAGGATGTTTACCTCGAGAATACTGTATCACCTGATGAAACATCAGATCAAGACGCACCAACGAATCAGCAGACTACATTCGGGCATCTCTCCAGAGATGAATTTCTCAAACGCATCGGAATATTCAACTAGGAGGCAGCCATGAAACAGGGAACACTAGTTAGGACACAGAATGTAATCGCTGCCGATAAATGCATAGAATACCTGCAGACACGACCCAAGTTGGAGATGGTGGGACTTGGACTCCTGTATGGCAGACCGGGACTGGGAAAGACCACCTATGCTAGCAGGATAGCCTTCAGTCAGGGCTATCTCTATCTCAGGCTGGAGGCTACTACCACACCCAAGGCATTCGCTTCGAAGCTTCTCTTAGCATTGTACAAGAGGTTCGGTATGGGCGAGTACATCCCATACGGTACTGCCAATGACCTCTTTATAATGTGTTTATCGCTCCTGGAAGATCACCCAGATACGATCATCGTGGTTGATGAGATAGACTATGCCTTTCGACATCCCCAACTTCTGGGTGCGATCAGGGATATCGTGGATGAGACCACCGCAATCGTGATCCTGATTGGGATGCAGAATGCCAAAGACAGACTCAACCAAATCAATGAGTATTACTTCGATAGATGCAACTTCTTCTACGAGTTCCAGGAACTGACCAAGAAGGACATCGCCCAGTTGTGTAGTGAGGTATTGGAAATCAAGTTCCATCCGGACATTGTCGACTATGTCCACTTCCACTCCTGCGGTAATGTCCGCAAAGCCATGAAGCTTATCCACTCAGTAGAAGAGATAGGTAGATACAAGAACCTTGAAGTAGTGTCCCAAGCAGATCTGAATGATTGAGGTCAGGATGACGGATAATGATCTGATCCTCAACTTCATCAATCAGTATGATCGCCCCTTCAACGCAGAACTTGTATCCAAAATGACCAGTGTAAGCAGAGAAGCAATAGAAAAGCTACTGCCCGAACTGCTACAAGGTCAGTCAATCAAGCAGATAGAAGATAGTCCTCCCATCTATGTCCGTGCCAACCGCTACCAAGCCAGGATCGGTTATCAGCACTACAAAGGCTGGACCTTCAGCTTAGCAGATGCTCACAGGCTACTGGACATCCTGGAGCATGGCAGATACAAGTCCATCCGAGACATCGCTCAAGCCATCGGCAAATCCAGACAGTGGGTCTATATATATCTGGAGGCCTTGGCATCGATAGAGGTTGTCGATCTCAGGCAGAACATATACGTGGTTATATCCCGCCAAAACGTGCCTAAAATCGGCAGAAAAGTCCAGAAAGGTATCTTGGGTCAACTGCGGAGTTTAAATAGGGCTGGGTGTTATAGATTGATAGAATGAAAAGTCCGTAATTGTGGCTATGTTATTAAAAACGATATCAGGGGCGTGAATTTCAATGTTATTCCTTGTGTTCACCACATAGCATAAGTATTTCCTATGATAAATCAGTAATGGCCAGGAAAATTCTTCAAGTCCATGCCATTCTTCCTAATTGATTCCAAGTCAATACGATAAATGTCATCTCAAATAGCAGCATAATGAGCCGATCGAAAATTTTCATTGACAGAAATGCGCCATTACTACACGTATGTCCACAAGGAGTTGATGAAAGATGATAGTGTTAAGTTTATCAAGATTGAGCGTGCTCGAAAGAGCAGCAAAGGCCTATTCAGAAGGTAATCTCGGAGAAATTGAGATGAATGTCCGGCGACTATATCCGGATGGCAGATATCCCTTTGTTGTATCACCGGAGTTTCCTTTTCCCTTGCATCTGTTCAGTCCGCGTTTAACGGCTATGCTGATAAAAGATGAAAATCACTTAGAAGCAATGGCTATGTGGAGGCGGATCACAGCAAGAGAGAACATTATCCGCATGATCACAGCCACAGACTTGGAGCGAACCGCGGCGGAAAGCCTCGGCAAGCAGTTTGAGAGAGCATACCCTATCGCAAAAGATAGTGATCTCATGAAGCGGAAACAAATGATTGGCTACATGATAAAAGTGGCTATGGAGTGTTTCGGGTACCTGGTTTATAGCAGTCGCATGTTGGTAAACACCCGTAGAGGTGATGAACATGATGATAAGAGGAAATCCAATTACTTCACGACTGCCACCAGATACGCATTGATGAGCAAAAAGGACAGAAATGCTCTCTTAAACTTGGTTGATGAGGAGAACAAGGCAGCGTTTCTTTCTATAACGGATAGCATTCTGAAGCGTAATACGGAGTATCAATTACGATACAAGATTGATGATCTGAGTCATTGGGATTCACTGTAGGGAGTAGACAAGATGAAGATCGAGGGTATTGAACCAGTAGAAATTCTGCATAAGTTGATTGAACTGAAACCAATGAAACATGACTTTGATATGGAGGATGAGCCGGAACCTACTAAAAATACAGTCCCTACCACCATTGATACCTCCAATGCGAAGCTGATTAACAAGCATGTCCGCCAATTGGTCAAGCATCCGCTATTTGAAGACTATAATCTCTCCCAGCAGGATGTTATGGTGATAGCCGATCTTTGGCAGTTTCATCTCGAACTGCCTGGTAGGGGCAGTAGCTGGGCAAGTATCTGCGCCAGTGCCAAGATAAGACGTTATCAGGTGACTGCATGCCTGAAATACATTACCGGGCTCTTGGAACGCAATATCATCTGCTTTGATGAGAGGATCGAGGGGAACTACTATCTAAATCCTATGATCCTTCAATCTGCCGAATACACTCTCAGCAAAGATATTGTCCTCAGAATAATGGGGCGAGACATAAGAGAAGACCTTGAACTGGTCATCAAAGAAAACTGGCAGGATGATAATGACTTCATGAGCGATCTGAGACTGGTTTTTAATCTCTGCTACAATAGCTTTGGTGAATTGGGCAGTAGGTCTCCGATGCTGGAGTATCCTATTCTTTCAGCTTGCTTGATCCTATTAAAAGATAGAATACTGGCCGCTCCTGACAACCTGGGAATAAAAGCCCTGGTGCGCCAAAATGGCCTAAACGAAGACCAATTGTTCATAATACTTGTAGTAATGTATTACCAACTTTGTAGTGACGACAGAATAACTGAGGCTGATCTGGCTCTATCCCTGTCTCCGGACCCCAGGTTCAGGTGTCTACAGCAACAGCTCCTTAGCGATGATTCCGTCTTGATATCTTCTGGGCTTATCAGCAGAGAACAACGCTATCACCGAGCCCAGGTAAACACATTGAGTATTCATTATGAGATCTTGAAATCGCTTGGCTACAAGCCCAAAACTTCTGATGAGGTAACTACGAAACTGAGTTCCTACTTTCAAAAGTGCCAGCCAAAACAGACTTTGGGTGATGTGATAATTCCCGAATCGGATAAGCAACTGATTTCCCAAATGATCACAAAATGCAAGTCTGATAAACGCAGAGACCTTGAAAAATGGGGATTCAAGATAGATAGCAATAAGCAAGGCGTGGTGCTGCTACTTTATGGCCCTCCGGGAACTGGCAAGACCTTTACTGCTGGCGCGATAGCTAATGAACTTCACAGAGATTTGGTATCTCTCAATGTACCTGAACTAAGAAACAAATACTACGGAGAGACCGAAAAGCTGATCAAGAAAGCTTTCTGCGAGATGCGGGAGATGGCTTCCGAGACTACAAATACTCCTGTGTTTCTGTTGAATGAGGCTGATCAACTAATCCATAAAAGAATAGCCAGCACTTCCACCTGCAGTACTATAGAGAACTCCATCCAGAGCATAATACTGGAAGAGCTGGAGACCTTTCCCGGCATCCTGATCCTTACCACAAACCTTGAGTCCAACCTGGATGAAGCATTCTTTCGCCGCTTCGATCTCAAATTCAAATTTAAGCAACCGGACCTTGACAGCAGAATGAAGTTGTGGAGATTTTATTTGAAGAAGGAAATCCCGGGTTCGTCAGATATAGATGTGGAGTGGTTGGCTAATCGCTACCAATTCACCGGGGCTCAAATAGCACTGGTAGTAAGGAATGCCTGCATTGAAGCCATCGCTCGCAACGGAAAATCCAAGCGGCTCTATCTTCAAGACCTACTTAAGTATGCAGATTTGGAGCAACCGTGGGCTAATAAAGTAAATAAAAGTATAGGATTCTAAAAGGAGGAATCATGTTGTGTAATTATATCAACTTCTATCAACCCTTAAAGTCGGCAAATGAGTGGCAATATCTACTCAAAGACCCAAGTGAACATTGGAAAGATGGCAAGTCAGCGAAGGAGTTGGCCAAATATTGGGCAAATCGCCAGGAAACTCCTAGTGAGCTAAAGCATCTCTTGCAAAATGAAGACATTAGTTTAGTTTTCTTGTTTCCTGAGTACCAAGTTCCTATGCCAGCCATTGGTGGAGATTCGCATAATGACCTGTATGTTTTGGCAACATCAAAGAATGGACTGATAGTCATTATGATCGAATCTAAAGCAGGCGAATCCTTTGATAAGATTATTTCTGAATGGTACTTGCAGAAAGAAAGGTGCAACAAAGACGAAGGCCTCAATGCATCAAGTAGACTTAATAGTATCCTACAAGAATTGGGACTTGGGAGATATGCTAAAGCTCCTTATAAAGAGCTTGGTGATTACAGATATCAGCTGTTTCACAGAACTCTGAGTGCATTAAGAGAAGCAAAACGTGTTAACGCAAATAGGGCGATAGTGCTTATTCAGTCTTTTGAAAATGATCCTGTCAGCCAAGCAGATTTTTTCAAATACGTTAGATTGTTTGTTGCACAGGAAAAAATGACATCAGGTTCATTGATTGGCCCTGTTAGGATTAATGGTATTGATCTAAGTTTTGCTTGGTTAGATTGTGAGAAAAGTAACCTGGTGATTGATTAACCTTTTAATGGGATACCCTCAAATTGTCATGATCTGTAGTTTATCATCCTTTGTTGCTTAAACTGAAGAAGATTTTCGTAAGGGGGTTATATGAGTTTCGTTCACCTTCACGTACACAGCGAATACAGCTGGCTGGATGGGGTCTGCAGCATTGATGATCTGGTGCAAAAGGCGGTGCAGTTAAAGATGCCGGCAGTGGCGATCACTGACCGGAATAGTGTGGCAGGCGCTTCCCGTCTTTGGCATCGGTGCGTCAAAGCTGGGATAAAACCGATCATTGGACTGGAAATCGCAATTTTGAACGACCCAGGAGATGGCAGAGCTTTTTCCGTGATCCTGCTTGCTAAGAATGGCTGTGGTTACGATAATCTTTGCCGGTTGATCACCTTGGCTTATGAGCACGATTCTGCTACCCCAAAGATCACAAAAAGCCAATTGGCAGAGCATGCGCTAGATCTGATTTGCCTCTCTTTCAGCGTGGTGGGAGAGCTAAGCACCTTGCTTTTGGAAGGAAAAGATGATCAGGCAAGGCAGGTTTCGGATTGGTATCATGAGGTCTTTGGCGATGATTACTATTACGAATTGCAAAACCACGGCTTGCCCCAAGAAGCTGTTGCTATGAACAAGCTATTAAACCTGGCTTATGATACCAAGATACCTGTAGTGCTCACCAATGACTGCCACTTTATGGAGCGTAAGGATTCAATTGCTATAGATGCCCTGAACTGCATCAGAAAGGGTATTGATTTTAACTATCCGGAAGCCAAACGATTTGCTTGCAATGAGTACTATTTCAAAACGCCCAAGGAGATGAAAGCTCTATATAGCTTTCCTCCGCAGCTTATCAAAAACACCCTTGTCATAGCCGATAAGATCAATGTGTTAGATGGCTATATACCTGTTTCTGTAAGCGGTCTGGGTGTCCCCAGGGTTGTGGAAATACTGCGTAGTTTCTCGCACTCACTGAGGATCAAATTCAAGCCCAACAGCAAGCATATAAAGGTTTCCCTGATGGAACATAAGTCTTCCGAAATATTGGAGCATCTCCATAAGAAGCTTCCGGATTTCGAGTTCATTCACTTCACAGAGTATGAATTATGGACGCCCCGAAGCATCTATGCGGCTGTTCTGAAATCAATGAAAGTACCAGAGGAAAAGATCGAAGAACTTTGCGGTTTGATCCCATCTGAGGCAAAGTCACTTCGGGAAGCAGTTTTAATCAGCGTTGATTTCTCCTGCCTATCCAGTGAGGACTACATTTGTTCACTAGCTGCTAAGATTGGTGACACATTGATCAATACCTTCAAAGATGAGAGGATATCAAGACACTGTTATGCTCTGATCCCCAATGGGATGCCAGTACCTATTGTCCGGGATATTGATGGGCAGCCTAGATGCCAGTATGATACCTGGCGTATTGAAGAATCCGGAATTGTTACTATTGAAATGCTACCATAACCATATAGTTACTCAAGGAGATTAAAATGTCTAAGAATTCTAAGAGAATGAAGGGTAGCAGGTATAGATGCTTACTTGCAACTGAATTGGAACCTGCAAAAGCACGCGGGCTTCTGGAGGAGATTTGTAACCCTTTGCCTGTAAAGGTAAATGCCGATGATGAATACTTCCCCAAGGGTTTTTCTGATCCAAAGGAACTGATTCTCACAAGCCATCTTGCGAAAGACTTTACCAATAATCAATTCCCCGATCCTGGTTTCAAAAACGTTAGAGCAAAGGTCAAAGATGAATGGTGGTTGACCCCCAAGAAGGGTGGAAACACTCCCAACTGGGATATAGTATGCTCTTGCAGCCTGGATAATGGATCAAAAGCTATATTAATAGTTGAAGCCAAAGCGCATATAAGTGAGTTGGATCGCTCAGAAAAAAAACTCAAGAATGGAGCAACTAAAGATAGCCTTGCGAACCATAGAAGCATAGAGAATGCTATAAACGAAGCCAATGCTGGCCTTAATGCTGCTTACGGTCCCCAAGGCTTCTCTATCAGCATAAAAAGATGCTATCAATTGTCTAATCGTTTTGCCTTTGCCTAGAAACTCGCTTCCATAGGGATACCTGTGATATTGATGTATCTTGGATTCGTCAAAGCCAGGGAAATGGGAGACTATTTTCAAGACGATGAAGACTGGGCAAAAAACCTGCTTGAGCATTCACGTGGAATTATCCCCGAAGCAGCTTGGAACGGAAATCCAATAATGATAGGCGGTACCCCGATTTACCCAATATATAGAGCTGTTGACATCCAAGCAACGCCAAATATTGTTAAGATCTATCCACTTAAGGTTGAGAGATGATGTGCACTATTGTCCCGCAATGTCGATTCTGTAATTGCATCTGTCATCAAGGTTGTCAGAAAATGAGAAGACTATGATACCTATCACTTTTTTATCCCACATTTGCGATATTCTCACAGACACAAATGCAGGTTTGACCGTCTCCAAGATTGTAGAATACTAAGCAGCATTTGCTGTTAGGGGTAGTGTCTCAAAGGTTGGTGTAAATTGGATTCAGCCTGATGAAGAAAAAGGTTGACCGAATTTCCCTATTTTCTTACTTTGCTAATATAAAAAATGAAAAGATTATTGAATGAATGCCAAACACGTGAGAGGAGAAACAAAGAATGTGGAAAATAAGCGCTATTGGCTTATGCCAAAAATGAGCAAGGTGAAGTATGGGGTGAAGAGCTAAGCTTTACCATGCCTGCTTTGCTTTGGGAGCTTACAGAACTGGACGGAAATATTGTGATAAACCGGATTTTCTTTCGTGATGCGAATCATGGCTGGCTGTGCGGCTCTGGTGGAACTATCAAAAAGAGCAGTGACGGCGGGGCAAATTGGACAACGGTAAATTCCGGATCCAACGCATATCTGATGGACATGCAATGGCTGGACGAAAATAATGCATGGATAGTCGGCAATCAAAACACCGTACTGAAGACCGTAAATGGCGGGAATAGCTGGCAAAATATAAACGCAGGCACCGTCCCAAGTGAACAATTTTGCTGAGTACATTTTGAAGATACTAATACCGGATGCATAGTCTCCATATATGGAGCAGTTTTTAAAACCACTGATGCAGGCCTTAGCTGGCAACAAATCCGTAATGAGGGTGAATGGACATTTGATGCTATCTGGTCTTTGGGTTCCAAGATTATCATTATGGGTCAGGGTCTGATGATAAGTGACGATGGTGGAGCTACCTGGATAACCGGATTGAATACTGACCATGAGTATAAGGACTACTGGTTCAGGGCTCCTTCCACTCTTTGGGTGGTGGGGTCTTCTGGTAGCTATGGTGTTCTATATAGAACTGATGACCTTGGAGAGAACTGGACGAGCATCAATACCAGAGCCGACAACCAGATTAACTCAATCTGCCAGGCTCCGGGAACTCAAGCTATGTGGTTGACGGGGAATTATGGTGTAATCTATAATTCCACCAACGATGGTCTTAACTGGATATTGAACTATAATCTCTTCAATAGCACTATGTTCAAATCCGTGTGGGCGGTGGATGTCAATAATGTGTGGATATCCGGGAACAATGGAAAGATACTGAAGCTGAAGACTGCAACTAAATGAGCCGGATAAAAAGGGGTTTTGTCAATCTCTGAATTCAATAGTGAGCGGATCTCGCGAAAGTCCCAAGCTCCTATGTAGCTTCTGCCAAACCGGAGTTTGGCAGATCAGTTAATTCGCAAACATCATAGCCACGAGCGAACAAATATGCTCTCTTAATTCCATTATGCTATCATTGCGGGTGAATTGTGCTTGGGATGCGCAATGTATCCGTATTGGTATTATGGAAAATGATCCCGGGCTTTCAGTGGCTGGGAATGGGAAGCATCTTGAAGGTAAACATAAAAATGGGACAGGACTGAATGACTCCTGCTATGTTGAATGACTCCTTTTATGCATACGTTGCACCTAAATCTGTTAATTGTTTATGGAAGAGAGTGTCTCATAGTAAAATGTAGATATTTCTGGCATTTGGCAATGGTACAGAAAGTAATTGCCATATAAATAAATATCTGGGAGGATCAATAAAAGGTATTGTTTGCTTATTATCGTTATCGTATTGTGCAGTTGCTCGCTTATAGCGGTTATCGGACCCTTCCCAGATCCGCAAAGTAGACAAGACAGGTTTGATCTGTTATCAAGGATGCAGTTATTCAGTGCTGTCCCATTTTTCTTTTACACAACCTTTAAGATACTGCCGCGCCCAATATATTGTGGATTGTTCATCAATATAAAAAAACATATTAAGATAGATAATTCTAAGCTATTGAGATTTACTAACACCAAGAATATTAACAACATATAGAAAATTGTTTAGGCATAAATACTACTTCTCTTACAAGTTACCCATATTTAACTCGTCAACCACCCCATCTTCACTCGTCCTTAACGAGGAGTTGAGGAGGAGAGGAGGAGGAGTTGTTTGTAGGAGTCATCATTGTAAATTAGGAGTCATCATTGTAAATTAGGAGTCATCATCGCTGAAATAACTTATATCCTTCCCTATATTTTGTTTAGCGATGAGGACTCATAATATCGGTAGCTACTTTCCCATATTTATCAAAATGCAAACCAAATATACTTACCGTCGTGATGAGTCCTATGCGCCTTTAAAGTTATCGTAAAGAACAAGGTTATTTTGGCACAAATGACTCCTGACTTTCCGGAAAAACGATGTCCTCATCGTTTCACTGCCAACCGAATTAGGAAGTTCCCGATCACATTTAGGAAACTGCATAATGATTTTGTTGTGGGTTGATGAGGACATCAAACTTCCGGAAAAAGCAAGTTAGGAGTCATCATTGTAAATTAGGAGTCATCATTGCCGAAATAACTTTCAAACTTCTCTATATTTCATTTGGCAATGAGGACTCATAATATCGGTAGCTACTTTCCCATATTTATCAAAATGCAATCCAAATTTACTTGCTGTCGTGATGAGTCCTATGCGCCTTGGAAGTTATCTTAAGGAACAAAGTTATTTAGGCGCTTTCTGACTCCTGACTTAAGTTAGTAACGATACCGAATAGAGCGTAGTTTTAGAAGTTTGAAGAAATATTTTGGTTGGGATAGATATATCTATATCGGACTGAAGAAAACCACCGATTATTTGGAGATGTGGGCAATTTCCTTTAATTTAAAACGCAGCGTAAAAATTTTACGAGCATAATATAGGAGAGGTGTGCCCAGATTACGGAAAAAGGGTAAAAAATGAACGAAAAAGAGGGTTTTGGGGAGGTAAAAAAGTAAAATACAGGTAAAAATACTTCATTTTTCCGAATATTTCTCCCATTTAGTAAAAAATTATCAAGATAATGCCTTGTTCCTAAATGTTCAATGGTCTTATATTAGTTTTTTTGAATATACATAAATTTCTCCTCAAGGGGAGATTGTGCATTATAATTGCTTATATAAATTGTCTAATGACTAACTTTTAGTTTTGGGACAGCCCCGTCGTTAGTAAAAGTATATCTGACGGCATTTTCCGAATCGGAGTTCAGCAACCCATTGTTTTTCTCCAACGTTTCTACGGAACTTATGTATACTGAAAAATGAAACTGCAAGGGTGTTTACAGCTTTCCACAAAAAAATTAAAAAAAACAATTTTGTGCTTGACAAGATATTATTATAATGAATTAAAGTTTTAGTAGCTGAGGAGGTTATATGTTAAAGAGTGTATTGTGCGATGAAAGAAATTTTTACCTGTTCAAAAAAAGCCCTGGTAGTTTATTTGATATTAGCCGTCGTAGAAAGGTAGCATTTGATGAAACAAAAAGGACTGGACTTGGATTAAAGAGATAAAAATAATGCAATTGGTCGTTAGGCCTTATATAGATTGTGAGTAACGAGGGATATCAAATGCCCTCAACGAACCTGAGAAACAATGAGTTGGAATTTACACCAACATTTGGGACTCAACAATATTTATCGTATATAGAGGTTAGATTAGATGAAACACTTTGCACAGACAGCTTGTTTTATTATTGCTCTGTTTTGCTTTTTTCCCATTGAAAACTACTATGCTCAGGCATCACTACAAGAAATTGTGCGATTTGATCTCACAGGTAGTATTGCTGGGATCAGCAAGACAGACCCAGGTGGCGATATAAACGGTGATGGAAGACCTGATTTGGTGTTTGGATACTGGACAATTAGCGATGTTGACGCTGATATCTATATCTATCATAGCATTCCAGATAGCAATGCTGTTCCTGATCAAATCCTAACAAATCCACCCGGGATAAGTGGAGGATTCGGATATAGCCTTGCCTATGCTGGTGATCTGAATGGTGATGGAATCGATGATTTAGTGGTTGGATCACCGGGTTATGGTTTTATACATCAAGGTGCAATAGCCATTTATTGGGGAGGAGCGACTCTATCGGCGCAGCCGGATGTCTTTATCGATGGATATCCCTTTGGCTACACTCAGAGTTGGGATTTGAGTTTTGGACAGAAGCTCATCACTCATTGCGACATCAATGGTGACGGAATAAACGACCTGCTTGTCTATGCTGAAGGACCACAATATGAAAATTGGGGCAATGTTTATGTCTTTTTGGGTGGAACCCCTTTTAGCACAACTCCAGCATTACATATCAGAGGCAGTAATATTTATGAGTACTTGGGAAGATTTATGGATTCCGGTGACATAAATGGCGACGGTTTTGATGACATTATCTTGTGTAGCCAGAGGCGAACACCTCCACCTCCGGATGCGATGGAGGGATATGTCTATGACTTGAAGATATATTCGGGTGGGGTCAATTTGAGTAATGTGCCTGTGTATGAATCTCAGGTGGCTAGTGATGCTAGTGAAAGCTCTATTCCAAGCATTATTGCCAATGGTGATTTAAATGGAGATGGGAAATCCGATATTACAATGCAGCACAATTCCGCTCTAGGGCGAAAATTAAAAATTATGTATGGACAACCTGCGTGGGCTGGACTTACCTCATTTGAAGTTGATTTTAACCTATCAGATTTATTCTGGCTTCGTTCATACTGTGACCTAATTGATGATCAATACTCTGACTTGTTATTCTACTCGCGATTCATTCCTGGAACGACAGAGAACTATGGCTGCATTTGTGTTTTAGAACAAACGAGCCCAACATTGGATTTGAACATAGATTTTTTAAACTCAGATTATAGCGAGACCCACTATTATGGCAGCAGTAGCTATGTACTGGGAGACATGAATCAGGACGGATACAACGAATTTCTGATTTTAGCATTTAACCATTCAAGTACTAGTCTACCCAGCTATGTCAAGATCCTTAGCCAGAGTTACACCGCAATAGATGACGATGTCTTACCAACTCCAGAATTTAGAATGGATTGTTATCCCAATCCTTTCAATGGTGCTATGACAATCTCCCTAACCAAGGATGCTGGCAAGCATAAGATATCAGATCTAAAGATATTCGATGTGAAGGGAAGATTGATATTTGAGGTCGATCTCCCGGGCATTGATTCCTTTACTTGGAACGGAAATGATAGGTTGGGAAATCCCGTAAGCTCAGGAGTTTACATTCTGCAAGCTACGGACTCAAGCAATAAGAAACATCTGGCCAGAATAGTCCGGATGAAATAAACAAATAAGGGAGGATTTATGAAACACCTAATTGCATCACTGATTATTTCAGTGTCTATTTACGTTACACTAAACGCTACAAGTCACTCTGAAGCGTTTAGTATTGGGGATTTGTCGATTCGGTCCAATGAGCGTGGTTTTCAAGCAATCAATTTGTCCGACTATGGAAAAACAGGAATCATTGGCAATCCTGAATTACCTTCGAAAGTAGTTAATTTCATTATCCCGGAAAACCAAGACGCCAGCAATTTATCTGTTAGCGCTAGTAGCACCCATCTAGAAGGGACATATAATATAATGCCACTTCAGACTGCTGAATACTATAACGGAGACAGCAGCGAATTCACCGAACCCAATCCAGCTGTTTATTCATGCAATCAATTCTATCCTCAGAGCTACGCCGAAATTGTTAGCCAAGGATATATTGATGGAGCTAACCACATAGTAAGTATCCGATTAAATCCTATACGATATAACCCGGTATCTCAGGTAGTAGAATTTGTTAACAACCTTTATTTCAGCTTTAGTCTAAGCCCATCAAGTTCTCAACCAATCTATCCAGTAAAGAGATTCGCTATTGATGCTCCTAAGTATGAGGCATACCTCTACAACCTGGTAGAAAATACTGAAGACATTGTGAATTACAGGAACGTACCCGATATTGAAATTGATCCAAACGGGCCAGAAGATTTCAACTACTTGATTATATGTCCCGATGATATTGAACTTGGAGAAAACAGCCCTTTTGCCAAGTTTATTCAGTGGAAAGAGCAAAAAGGGCACCGAGTGAGGTTGATGACTTATAGTCAGATTGCCAACCATATAGATGCCGGAAATGGAGATGATACTGGCACCTTAATAGACGACACTCCAGGAAAAGTAAGAAAATACTTAAAACACCATTGGCAATACCATGGGTTGGCAAATGTTCTATTGGTAGGAGGAATGAACGACCTGGAGTTGATTCGATACGCCCATAATATGGGTTGTTTCGTTGAAGAAACAGTCCCTATCCAAAATAAGTATCCATCTGATGTGTATTTTGCGGAATTTCAGGGATCTTGGAACAACGATGGAGATGTGTTCTATGGAGAGTTTGGAAACCCAAGCGACGGGTCATTAGGTCCACGAGATTCGGTTCAATTTTTCCAAGAAATATTTATAGGGCGAGTTATTTTACCTCCGATAGTAAATCCTCCTTCCGATTCTCCAACTCGTCAACAAGCAGTGCTGAACTGGGTTGACAAAGTAATTACCTATGAAAAAGGTCCAGGTTCTGGTTTTGATGGATACTTGGATAAATGTTATTCGCTGAGTGCGAGTGGAATTAATTCAAGCGCATCATCCGTTCTTATAAACCATGGTTTTGAAAGGTTACTAGTTACCGACTCTTTTATTGACAATGAGTTAAGACCATTGGGGAATGATGTAATAGCAGGAATTAATAGCTTTTTGCCAGGTATTATTGTACTCTCTTGTCATGGGAATAAAGGAAGAATGCTTATAGCTGATAACGGGATTCCAAATGATGGCATTGGAAATTATATTACATCATTAAATAGATATAATGTACTATCATATCTTTTCGGTAATGAAACCAGCAATGGTCTTGATAACTTGAACAATCCATTAAAGAAATACCCAATTGTCCTGGCTAATTCTTGTAACACTGGCCAATATGATTATAACATAGACAACAATGAGATTCAAAATCCATCCATGGCAGAAGCCTTTACATCATACACTGAAGGAATCGGTGGCCCTCTTTGGATTGGAAACTCTAGGCCTTCATATTCAGGAAGCTTTGAAACCGTCTTTGTTTCAAACTTATTCAATCCTGATGTTTTAACTGGATATCCAGAAGCAAATCCCTGGTGTGGAGGTGTCAGCTTTGCATCTTCTCGTTTCACTGAAGGTGGAAATATAGATGTAATGCATGCAAGGAATTACTTCGGTGATCCAGATATGGAGATATGGACAGCAGACCCATCAAAACTAAATATTACTCTTGATTATTCTGGAAGATCTGTTATTGTAAAAGATGAATCAGGTGCGCTTGTGGAAAATGCTAGAGTAGTGTTTATAAACGAAACAGATAAAAGGATTGTCTATACTGATAGCAACGGGTATGCTTCAACAACGATAAATTTTTCGCACGTATCAGTCCATAGGCAAAACTATGTACCTGATGCAATAAGAATTATACAAAATCATGAAGTAATTTCTTCTGGTAGTGTTCAGACACTTGAGATAAATGATAGAATATATGTCCCCAGCAATTCTACCTTGGAACTAGTGGGTAGTTTGAAGCTTGTACACCGTTCTTCAATTGTTTCAGATGGCCTGTTAATTATTGCTGACAATACTGATATAATCGGTTCTGTTTCATCCACAATAAGCGGTGTCCAGGAAGTAGGGAATAAGATAACAGTAAATGGTGATATGATTATTGGGTATAATGTTGAGTTTAAGGCTGCGACTAATATGAATTGGGACGGTGTTCATATTAACAGTGGAGCCGCTATATTGATGCAAGGTGTGTCGTTCAATCGTACACCGATAGAGTTAACTAATCCGTTTCTATTAATTGATTCATGTAGCTTTACACTTTCCCCGGTACAAATTGTTAGTGGCTTTGTAGAGCTTAACGATAGTAGTATAACATCATCACCATTAGACATTTATGGTAGTAATATTTGCGTCACTGCATGCAACTTAACATCATCAGATGCATCACTTGAATCAACTGTGGTAGAGTACCTTAACACTTCCTTAACAGGCAGTGACACTGTTTGCAGGAATTCAGAAGTAAGTATAATTGGTGGAACTTACTCAAATTCACATGTTGATGTTACAGGTAAACTCATTATGGAATCAACAACTTTGACATCAACGGATGACAATAATGGATTAAATAATTCGTTTGTCGTAACAACTAATTCTATTGTTAATGTCTCAAATTCTGTTTTCATTCGCAGTGGAATTACCAGCAATTGCTTGGGATTGAATCAAAATGTAAATTCAGTTAACATTACAGACTGCACAATTCAGCAGAACTCATCAGCCGGGATATCCTTATATAACGTGCCCAATTATAATCTTAGCGGAAATACCATTATTGGCAACCAAGGAGGCATAACTTTGGTTAATTGCGGTACCGGAGCTAATTTCACAATTGAGAATAATATTATTATGAATAACATGTTGAATGGATTATCCATGAGTGGCTCGAATACTTCTATAGTTGGATTCAATATAATCCAAGAAAATGGTAATGGAATTGTTGCGAACAATTTTTGCAGTTGGTCATTAAATGGAAGTTATTTAGAACCCTATCAAAAAATACAATTCAATCAAAGGTATCAAGTGCTTGTGAGGGGAAACTCTACACCTGACAAAGTAGCATATAATTGGATACGTAATTCTAACCATAATTATCCTTGGTTTAGAATATTGCAACCAGTTCCTAATAGTCGCACACTGAATGTTAGTAATAATTATTGGGGTGATAATTTTGATCCGCAAATTGATCTTATGCCAACTACGGCTTTTATATACGAACCCATCTGGATACCTGGCGGTTTGGAGTTGGTTGACGATAGTGCAGCAGCCTCTTTGTTCAAAATTGCTTATGATCATGAAGCTGAAGCAGAATTTCCGGAAGCAATAGCTGCATATAAGCAGATCATAGAGTATTTCCCATCAACTGAGTATGCAATAAATGCCATGAAAGCACTATTAAGAATCGAAGATAAAAAGAAAGATATCGACGATTCCAATCTCGATTATAGTGCACTAAAAGCATATTATGCAACAGAAGAGAACATATATCTAAATGCAGAATATGAGTACATTGCTGCTAACTTGATAGCAAGAATTGATACAAGAACTCAGAACTATTTAGATGCTATAGATTTCTATGAAAGCATTATAAGCAACCCTCTCTCAACAGTTGATTCGCTTTGCGCTGTTATAGACTTGGGGTATGTTTACTTACTCATGGCTGAGGCAAAGAGCAATCAGGGGTTTGTAGGTAAGTATCCGAGGTTTAAACCTTCCTGTTATAATGAGTGGCAAGAAAATACGCTCCAGATATTGGATGAAATTGAAGCAACGTTTAGCATTGAAGAGAATTCAATACCTGATAATGTTAATATTGCTCAGAATTATCCTAACCCCTTCAATCCCTCCACCACGATATCATTTTCAATTCCAACTGTAATGATGTGCAGCTTGGATATCTACAATATTAGGGGGCAGAAAGTTAGAACCTTATTGAACGAAAACAAGTTGGCTGGCAGACACTCAATTGTCTGGGATGGGAAAGATACTAATGGAAGATCGGTTTCGTCCGGTGTATATTTCTACAGATTGACAACACCAAACAGAACCCAAACATCAAAAATGTTGTTGATGAAATAGTATAAGATGACTATATGATAAGCCCGGGGTATGCCTCCGGGCTTTTCTATTGGATCACACTTCCTGCAATTTGATCGATTTGAGCATGAAGATAGATTGACCATGCTAGAGCAATTACCTTACGGTAATTGAGGAATGGGATTGATCAGGTTTTTGCCCTTTCGGCTTTCATACCCTTTCGCTTGCATAATTACATAAAACGATTATACTGTTTTCAGAGTTTACAAGCTGGAGATACATATGAACCACATCCATATTAACGACACAATGAGGTAGTGTCTCAAAGGTTGGTGTAAAATAGGAAACGCCAGATGAAGAAAAAGGTTGAGCCAGATCCCGCTCTTTGTTTTGATGGTTTCAGCAAAAAAAAATAAGGAGCAGACCATGACTCAACAAAAAAGAAAGAAAGATGAGAAGGCGGAATTAGTCAAGCTAATTCAGTCGGTAATGCCAGGAGACTTTGTTAAAGTGTTGGAACACAGCATACAAAGGATAGTTGAAGAAGAAGTTAGTATGATCCTTGGAGCATATCCGTATCAACGTTCAGCAAAGAGGACTAATTATCGTAATGGTTATAGAGAGCGTAAAGAGCCACTCGTAACAGGGATGGGTCCAGTGAACATAAGCATACCTAAGTTAAGAAAAGGAAGTTTCTATCCCTCAATTTTGGAACAATATCAGCGGGTTGACAGGGCTTTGATCAGCATTATCAGCGAGGCCTATATTGCGGGTGTATCAACCCGCAAGATGAACCAGTTATTTGAAGATTTGGGGCTTTCCAGTATTGATCGTAGTTTTGTGAGCCGTTGCGCAACCCAGATTGATAATGAAGTCAAGATTTGGAAGGACAGGCCGCTTGACAATCGTTATGCCTATATCTGGGTTGATGCGATCTACACCAAGATCAGAACAGAGGGTAAGGTTAATTCTACTGCAGTACTGATAGCGATAGGTCTAAAAGAGGACGGTCACCGTGATGTTCTGGGTCTTCACTTGGGGAACAGGGAAAGCTATTATAACTGGAAGGACTTTCTACAAAGCTTAAAAGCTCGTGGTTTAAAGAGATCAGAGCTTTGGATCAGTGATGAGCATGACGGACTGATCAAGGCGATATAAGAATGTTTTCCTGGGCAGTTAAGACAACGCTGCATAATCCACTGGATGCGCAATGCCCAGAGCAAAGTATCAAAGACAGACCAACTGTGGTTGCTGCCACTATTAAAAGACCTGGTAGGTTCCAGAAACAGGGAGTCGTTTGAGTTGGCTTGGAGAGAGCTTAACAGGGTCGTCCAGGCAAAAGGCAAAGACAAACTTTTGGCTTGGCTGGATGCCACTTACCATGAGATATCTGTTTATCTTGATTTCCCAACAGCTCACTGGAGCAGGATAAAGTGTACCAATTCACTGGAACGCTTAAATGAAGAGCTCAGGCGTAGAGAGAAATGTATCAGGATATTCCCGAATGAAATGAGTTGCCTACGGTTGTTTGGCGCGATACTACAAGGTTATTCAGAGGACTGGATAAGCGGGAAATTGTATCTTTCAAAGCCATTGGAAAGGATCAGAGAAAAACCTGATAAGGCCTATCCAGTTTGATTCGGCAGGCGACGGGTTGGAGCCCTGCTCCGTCGGCTACGCCTCCTCCGCAGGGCTCCAACCCGTCATAGGAGGGTAGCTTTTTATGAAAAAGAACTTGACTGGGATTGACAAGATGAAAACAATGCAATTGTTCTCTTGTCATTACATAGATTGTGAGTAACGAGGGATATTAGATGCCCTCTAAGAACCTGAGAAACAATGTGTTGGAATTTACACCAACATTTGGGACTCAACTGCGCCGTGTCTGAATGGATGGAAGTATTATGCTAGACTTGAAGGAAATATATTATATTCAGCAGAATGGCTATACCTAGAAATTGAATGGATAGTGATGCTAAACCCTACCAGAAGATGGGAAGCAGTGTTAGAGTATCAACTAGCTTAGAACCTCTAGATAAATGGAATAAGGAGTAGTACAGGTTATGGCAACCTACAAACAAATGACACAATGGATCAAGGAAAACTACGGTTTCACACCAAAACCTTGCTGGATTGCACATGTTAAAGCCATGTGCGGTATTAACACCAGGATAGTACACGACCCAGAGCAGGGACGGGTCTATCCCTGTCCACCTGATAAAGTGGCTACTATCAAAGCTTGTTTCAAGCATTTTGAGATGATATAACATCAATTCCACCGTACCAAGAATCAGACATATGTTGTAACATTACTGATCGGCATATCCATTTGCAGAAATCTTGTCAGAATTTGACGTTTTCGGTGATCGGATTTGCAGAAAGCCTGTCAAAAACCATCTAAATTGGTCTTGTAAAGGATGAGTAAGGATGTCCTACGATGCGACAGTTTGCAGTTTTCGCTGCACAATTTGCAGATTTCGTTGTCAAGTTGCATTAGACCTAAAGAACTTTTGACCTCAAGAACCCTTGACCCTTTGATTTCTCACCTTTTCGCTATTCCGTAATTTTTTGCTTGACAGAAATGGGGTTTTATTTTTTAAAGATAAATTGATAACGCGAGGTGGAGCAGCTGGTAGCTCGTCGGGCTCATAACCCGAAGGCCGAAGGTTCGAATCCTTCCCTCGCTACCAATTTTTTAGAGTTTGGCTTTTAGAAGACGAACTCTTTTTTTTAGGAATAGGGGTTTTAAATAAGTGACGAAAAATTGAATTTGTCACCCCTATATAAAGTGGACTATCTTATAAAAGAAAAGTGGCGGTGTAGCTCAGCTGGTTAGAGCGTCGGAATCATAATCCGCAGGTCCGGGGTTCAAATCCCTGCGCCGCTACCATTTTTTTTGCGCCAGTAGCTCAGTAGGATAGAGCAGCAGCCTTCTAAGCTGCGGGTCGGGGGTTCGAATCCCTTCTGGCGTGCCATTTGAGGTTCTATTTCAGATAATAAATAAGATAAAATTGTGGTGGGTGTAGTTCAACGGCAGAGCACCGGATTGTGGTTCCGGGCGTTGTGGGTTCAAATCCCATCACCCACCCCATTTATTCTTTCTTTGACAGGAATGGCAAAAAGGAATAAGAAAGTGATTTTTCATTTAAGAAATGAAGTAATAAGGTGACCGATGAATATATTTTTAGGTATAGATATTGGAGGTTCCAGTTTTAAGTATGGCTGGGGCAACTGTGAAGAAGGTTTACAATCCTACCAAACCCTTGTTCTGCAAAGGAAAAACATAGATGACTTCTTTGCTGTGGCAAAAGAGTTGTTTAACGATGTTGACAGTAAAATCGGGCTTAACAATATAAAGGGAATCGGAATTGGAATACCTGGGGCAATAGATAAAACCACGGGTTTGGTAACAGAAAACAATCCCAATTTGCCTTTTTGGGTGGAGCACCATCCGAGTGAATTGCTTCTCGAAAATTGTAATATTCCTTTCGCTTTTGATAACGATGCCAATTTGATGGCTTTAGCCGAGTCGTATACGCAAAAAAAGAATTATGTTATTGGTATTACTGTCGGTAGTGGCATCGGTTGCGGAATAGTTATTGACGGCAAAATTTATCACGGGGCTTACGGTTTTGCCGGTGAATTAGGTCATATTTGTATTGTGGATAAAGGATTAAGATGTAATTGTGGGAAAAATGGCTGTTTGGAAGCGTATTCTTCAGGAGAAGGTTTACGCCGCCGTTTGGCATTAAAGAATCCTTGTTATGCAGAAATGGATTTACCTGCCATCCTTGCTATAAAAGAAACTGATAATTTAGTAGGGGATTACATTAAACAGGGTCAACTTTTTTTAGCTACTGCATTATCCGGTCTTGCAACCTGTCTTGATCCGGAAATAATAATTATTGGTGGCGGAGCTATGGATTTGGGATTATATTATATAGAGGAACTGGAAAGAGAAATTAAAAAAAGATTACCGCCGGCACATAGTATTAAATTAAAGGTTGCTAAAGCAATAAATGGCAATAAGGCGGGAGTTTTAGGAGCCATAAAACTGATAGAAGATAAGTTTAATAGCAAAGAGGAATGAAACTTGCTTTTTAATAAGGCATTAAATAAGGGGTGAATAAAATGAAAAAAACGATGCTCATTCTGGCGCTGATGGCAATGTTAATGTTGATAGCCACAGCTGGGTATGCTTATAAGGGTTCTCCTGTTGAGAGTTTTGATATAACTCCCAATCCTATGTTTAAGGAATGTGTAATTTCTTTAGCTGTGTCTGTTCCTCTTAATATCAATGTTCAGATTCAGAGCTGTGATGGCAAAGTTATTTGCGATCTATACGAAGGTTTTGTGGGTAAGGACATTTATTTAAATTGGGAAAGGACTGATAACTATGGCAATTATGTTCCTGATGGCGAATATTTTGTTGTAGTTAATTTTTCTACCCGGTATACTTCCTTAAAGAAGACGCTTATTCTGAAATAACAAACTTTTAGAGCAGTGATGTAACTTATGCAACACAATAGAAAAAAGTCCCTTGGGGACTTTTTTTTGTTTTTAGAAGAAACAGTAACCGAGTTATTGCATATCAGACATAACAGACATGTAAGTTTTTTAGTGGTTATTCGGCAAATTTTGTTTACAGGAGTGGAAGCGCTGCCTTTAATCGGTTTTATTGCTTTGGCAATTGGCTGTTTAACCATTATGCAGGGTTATGCTTTTTTGAGCAATTTCGGGCAGGGGATTTGGGTGCACATAATTTTGGTGAGGGTTGTAGTTGGAGAATTGAGTGGAATTATAACCGCTTTAGTAGTAATAGCCAGAAGTGGAACAGCGATTTCTACCGAGTTGGGAAATATGGTTGTGAACAGGGAAATGCAATTGTTGAAATCCTTTGACATCGCGCCGATGGGTTATCTTGTTGTTTCGCGCATTTTGGGGGTAGTAATTTCTATGTTGGTGTTAACTCTTTATTTCAATATAATTGCGGTTTTAGGCGGTTGGCTTTTTGCTCAGTTTTTTAGTCATTTGGCATTTGGTGCCTTTATGAATGATTTTTTATCCGTTTTAACCCTACCCGATATTTTTATGATCATCCTCAAATCCGTTATTTTCGGCTTTGTAATAGCCATAACTGCCTCTTATGAAGGGATGAGTGTTTACAGGGCATCAACGGAAGTTCCCCAACGCACTATCAAGGCAGTGGTTATTTCTATTTTTTCCGTGCTTATTTTGGATATAATTATTTCCTGGCTATTTTGGATAGGTGCATAGTGCATATTGCCTTTAAGAATGTTTCTATAAATGGTTTATTACACAATTTCAATCTTAATTTTACCACAGATGGTTGTACTGTGCTTTATGATCCCTGTGAAAAGTATTCATCTACCATTTTAACAGCTTTAATGGGATTGTATAATTTGGATGAAGGCAATATCTTGCTGGATGGCATTTCCCTGGAGGAATATTATAGGCAAAAATCCCTTATTTCCACCTTTTCCCTCGTGTTTGATGAAGGGATAATGCTTTCCAATCTTTCCCTATGTGAGAATTTACTTCTGCCTTGGAACAAAAGGTTTGCCAGCGAGGACCAGAATGCTTTTGAACAGGAACTGAAACTTTTGATGGAAGAGCTGAATTTGAATTGCGGATGGGAATTAAGACCTGCATATTTAAGCCCGGCAGAACGCAAGTTTTTTTGCTTTATTCGGTCTTTGCTCTTGAAACCGAAGATTATGTTGATTGATGATCCCTATTATTTGTTCAATAAAGAAGAAAGAAGATTGCTTTTGGGTTTTTTGCAGAAACATAGTAAAAAAAGAGGAGGAACAGAATTTTCCGACTATCCCAAAAGCGAAAAACCGGAAGAAATTTATTTACAGGAAATGTTAATTGGCACCAGTGATGATGATTTTACAGGTGAAATAGCAACGCAGGTTATTGATTTATCTGAAATCTGCTACTGAATAGAACTAAATAAAAGAGGTTGAGAGGGTTTAGAAGGTTTAAAGGTTTAGAGGGTTTAGAAGGTTTAGAGGGTTTAGAGGGTTGAGAAGGTTTAAAGGTTTAGAAGGTTGAGAAGGTTTAAAAGGTTGAGAGGGTTTAAAAGGTTTAGAGGGTTTAGAAGGTTTAGAGGGTTTAGAGGGTTGAGAAGGTTTAAAAGGTTGAGATTTGTTAATTCCTTTAGAGCCCGTCAGGGCGACACAAGGATAGCGATGGGTGCGTAAGCCCCTCGTAAAATTCACGATTTAATCACTGGGATGTTTTGACTCACAATTTTCACCTGCCTTAAATGTCACCTCAACCCACAATCATTGTCACTTACAACTGCTTTACAACTGGTCTACAAACCTAAAAATTGTGAGTTAAAACAAAAATCAATGTAGCCACACCCCACATTCTTTTCTCCCTTACAACCAATCTGCAACTGTTTAATATATCTGAACAATTGTGAGCCAAAACAAAATACTTTTTAAAAAATGGTCGGCACATTCATTTTTTGCAGAAAGAACTGGCCATCTCAAATTCCATCTTTCCATTAGCACACGGAATAAATATCATTCCCAAATAAATCCCAAAATTATTTCAATAACACTCCGATATGACTCCCATATCATTCCCATATCGCGATATGGGAATGATATGGGAATCTCATTTGCTGCATAACGCAAAAAAGCAGAAATTCATACACAACTATTATGTTTCTGTTTTAACTCACAAGTTTTTGGTTTGGAGACCAATAAAAAAAGCGGTTATATGTTAAAAATGATTGCGAGGTGTGGGAATATTGAAGGCAAGTGAAAATTGTAAGTCAAAACCTCCCACTGTTTACATCGTGTGATTTCAGAGGGGCTTACGCCTCCTTCTACATCATTGTGTCGCCCTAAGGGGCTTATTTTTCCAGATGTGGTGAAAAAAGGAACTCGGGGCTTTCATTTCCCGAGGGGCTTACGCACCCATCGCTATCATTGTATCGCCCTCTGGGCTTTGATGAAATCTCAACCTTCTAAACAGTTTCAACCCCCTCAACCTTTTTTCCCGAGGGGCTTACGCACCCATCGCTATAGTTATGTCACCCTCTGGGCTTTGATGAAATCTCAACCTTCTAAACAGTTTCAACCCTCAAACCCTCTCAACCTTCACAACCATCTAAACTTTCTCAACCTTCAAAACCCTCTAAACCTTCTCAACCCAAAAACCTTGTCAATTCCAGATCATTAAGGATTGCGGACAGCAGCAGACCTGTAAAATCTGCGTTCATCAGCAGGAACGGTATAACTCCAACGATTGGGAACAAGAGGATCAAAAATTCCGCTGGTGCTTATTTCCGTATAAACACCGTAAGGATCAGTGCTGGAAAAGACCTTGTAAAGATTGGCGCCGGAGACCTCTTGGATATTTAATATCAACTGCGAACCCTGAATCTGTATGGATAGAGGGCATTCTACATAAGCTATAATCGTTAAAGTGTTGGTAGTTAGATTGGAGCCATTATTTATTTCTAAAGCATTGATGGTAATGCTAAAATTAAGAATATTAGCGTCAAAATCGGTATTATCAAAGCTTAAAATTATTTGAGCGGTTGTAGCACTGAGATATTGCACGCTTAAAAGAGAAAGACCTGCAGGAGCATTATTTAGAGTAAAACTACTAATCAGCAAGGTGTTATCTCTCCAGGTGGTATTGGTTAAAGTCAATTGTAAAATAGCTCCATTCAGGTTTCCTTCCGTTAATGCGGTTCCGGAAGAAAGTTGTGCCGAAGCAGGTAAGGTAAGAGTAACTTCCTGATAAGGTGAATACATACTGTAACCACTTGTAAAATAGGAACGCAAACGATAATAATAAGTATACCCATTAGATAAACCACTGATATTGCGGGAAAGAGTTAAACCCACATCCAGATTATCATAACCGGGAACAATATTCGTAAAATTGGCATCAGTAGCCAGCTGAAAATAATACTTTGTAGCAGAAATGGGAGCTGTCCAATTAGCAGTGAAACCTGTCTGAGTAATATTAGTCGGATTTAAAGGCATAGGAGCCCAAATTTGATAGGCATACATTGGCTCATCAATAAAGGGATTCCGATTTCCCTGAAGTTCCTGAATACGATTATTACGTTGCATTTCACGGGCATCCGGAGGATCAATAATATGCCATTGCAGTAAAGTAGAAAGCTTTCCATAATTAGGTCCGCTGGTATTTATATTATCTACAATTTCCAGATCAAAAGAAGTGTCGGTTCCTTCATAACGGATTGCCATATACATAATCATTCTGGCTACATCACCTTTATCCTCATCTCTCGGTTCCCAGGCATAAGTAGATGTATTACAGCCAGTATCTGAAGAGTAACCATTATAGGGTGAAGAATCAATATAAGGGTTCGGAGCATAATCAAAATCCTTATTACTTTTGGCAGAATTTACAGTAGAATCGCAGGGACGCAAATGATGTAAATCCGTTCCAGCAGGTGGTGTTTCCCCAAAATCACCATGACTTTTACTCCAGGTATGCTCTCTATTCCATTGTGAAGTTCCTCCTCCATAATAGGATTTGGGAACACTCCAACCGGTGTATATTTCAATAATATTATCAGTATTATTAGGGTCTTCATCGGTGTAGGGCAATTTAATCCACAAAGCATCGTAAGAATAACGGGTGGTATGTGTAGTCCGAATTAAATTATGCAGATTTGTCTTCAAAGTGCTTCCATAACCTGTAATTCCGGCATAATAGCCACTGCTTTGGGTATTTGTTGTAGTTGCGGAAATAGGATTGTTTATTGCCTCCGAAGTATTATAACGAGTATAACTGCCACTGCCGTTGTATTCATAACTCCTGAACCAATATGTAGTTGCAGGAGTAAGACCGGATACATTACAGCCATTTAACGGAATTCCTTCAACAATTTGAGTTGCTCCATTGAAGATAACCTGTTCTCCGTTGCCACTGTAAACATTGTTGGCAGTAGGATTGCTACCGTCAACAGGAGGGGTAAATGAATTGATAGTGTTGATTTTAATTAATCTTCTTGCTCCATTTCCCGGAGTCCATTCCAAAGTTATATCCGTATTGCCAGGATAAGCAATTAAATTTGAAGCTTGCAATGTTGGCGGTTCTATTTCTTGAGGTGTGGTAGCGAAATTATGATAGCCAAGATTGTCTATTGTATCCACAGGGTATAAATCCCATTCGGTAACCAAAGTAGTAAAAGCGTAAGCACCTGTGCCTGTTGGATTTTGGGTTATGCCTTGAGCTACAGAGGACTTTCTTACCAAGGTGGAATTTAAGGTAGTATAATTGTTTTCACCTAACCAGGCAGTTCCAGGGTCGTTTCCGATTACACCGAAAATATCAACATAAGCTCCCGTGCTTATTTTTACTAACGCTAAGGCATCGTTACCGTTAAAATTAGCTACCATATTTGTCTGATCTGTAATGGCTAAGATATCTTCATTAGCGTTTGGATGGGAAATAACATATACATCATCGTTTTCCAGGGTTCCGCTTAATACTAAAGTATTGTTTGCAGTGCTTGAACCATTTGCATATAACTCTACTTTATAATCCGATAAGTCAATAGCCGCGCCAGTTCCATTAAATATTTCAATGGCTTTGTTATAGCTGGTCCCTTCAATGTATTCGGAAAAGAATAAATCAACAGCATAACCTGTTGCTCCGGTAACTATTCCTGCTACAGGAAGATAAACATCCGTAGCCCCCGAACTGGTATGAATAATGTTTCCGCCAAAAGTTCCGACAGCAGTTCCAGTCATCCTGACAAAAACATTTCCTTCATAAGTAGAAAGAACACTTGTGTAGGTAGCATAAGTTAAACCTCCATCTACAGAAATCTCAAAACCGTTGGGAGCAGAAATATTGATATTTTGGCTAAGGTCAATTCCGCTGATAAAATAACTTTGCGGTTCGGATGGTGTGCCTTGAGCTGTTTGAAAAGTAACTAAATTGGCTGTAACATTGATCAGGGGATTAACTGGAATATTAGTATTGATGTTTACATCGTCAATGCCAATTTGTCTTCTGGTTCCACTGGTTCCTGCACTCGTTGTAAACCATTGAATAATAATATTTTCTCCTACAGCTACATTTAAACCGGTTACAATTGCACTTTTTTGTTGATTAATTCCTTCCGCTGTAGAATATTCCAATTCAGGAATTTCGGTTCCGTTTACACTGACTACCCATTTGGGAGTTCCTGTCTGATCCGTTCTGGCAACTTTTCCCTGATAGGCAACATTAAGGTTATTGATAGTGGCTCCGGTTTGATTTTTTAAGGTAAGAGTGGCAGTTAAAGCATTATTGGGAGCCGAAGCCGTAAGCTGAATTCCCAAAACTCCGTTACCTCTTAATCCACCTGCAGAACCTGTTCCAAAATCTCCTCCGTAGGTATATTGGTCACTTAAAGTCCATCCAAAAGGCAAACTTTCCAGAGAAGTAAAGGAGGTGAAATCTTCCAAATAACCCTCTGCAGTGAGTAAAACAGAGGTGGAAGTTACAGACCCACTAACAGCCAAGAAAACTGAGGCACCACCTCCACTATGAGTGATGTTTTCATTTAGATAATTACCCTCACTTAGTCCTGCTTTCAGACGCACATATAAAGTTGCGGGGGAAAGAATGCCTCCACTATAAGGTAAAGAGAAACTATTAGAAAAAGTTACATTATCAGCAGAGACCTCAAAACTACTGGAACCGGTGATAGTTATATTACCGGATGAAGGACTTAAATAAGCACCGGATAAGGTATATGATTGTGAAGCAGAAGGTCCTTCTCCCAGGTCATAAGTAAATCCTATTAAAACAGTAGGATCAAGAATAAGAGTCGGTTCGGCAGCAGTATAATCTGTTAAGGTTATATCATCAATATTTAAGCGTTTATCCGTTGTTCCTGATTCCGTAGCTCGTTTGATCCTGATTCTAACATTACCGCTTACATTGACCTGTTCGGAAAATAAACTGGGTGTATCGCTGGCTGGAGCTGTAAAAGTTGAACCAATTTGAGTCCAGGAACTACCATTATCAATGCTGTATTCAACTTTCCAGTCAACTTGTGCTTCAGTTGAATAACGACGATAATAAAAAGAAAGAGTTCCTAAACCGTTAGTTTTATTTTCCAGCATTGTCATTGCTGAAGTACCACGACCCCGCAGTCGGGCAGAACGAGTTCCATTTTTCCAGTCGCTATCTAAAGTTCCAATTAATACCTCTGTCATATTCCAGGAAAGTCCGCTTAAAGTTACATTTCCTGAGGCATAAGAAGTTTTTGTTTCATTTGTCCCTTCAAAATTGACAAAGTAATCTCCATAGATAATAGAGATGCTAACGATTAGCATTAGTAAGCAGAGTATTGTTTTTCGCATTTTATATTCTCCTTTTTACACTGAAGACACCGAAAATATGTATTAGCAACATAGATTTAACGGATTAACACGGATTATTAAATTAATAATTATAAAATTCTTCTCTTCTTCTCTTTATCTCTTTGTTTTCCCTCTCACTTTTTTCAATTTTCCTTCTTCTTTTTAACCTGCGCTTGGGCTTCTCTCAAATACATTGGTTCCAAATTTTCAATGTCTTGGGGAACATATTTTTCCGGCAGCATTTCTGGCAAGAAAAAAAGTCCTGCCGCAGAAGGTATTTTCATAATAGGATTAAGATTATGGAAGTTATATCCGGCTTTTTGTAATAAGGGACTAAGCATTTCCGTAGCGCTTCCGCAAAGGATGAAATCGTCTAAATGCAATTGGCAAAGTTCTTCCGGTTTCATAATCGCAGGAGGGATAATTTCTTTAATTGCCTGATCGTAATAGGCAAAATACACTTCTTTCATTTTGGCATCTATGGCAGATAAAATGTTCTTACCTAAACGACTTGCGGGTAAAGCAGAAAGTTCCAAAGAAGAAAACGCATAAAGAGGAAGACCCAAAGCAAAAGCAATTCCTTTGGCTGTTGCTAAGCCAATTCTTAGTCCGGTAAAAGAACCGGGACCAATGCATACATAGATTTCTTTCAGTTCCCTGCGCTCTACATTGCAGAATTGAAAAGCATAGTCAATTGCCGGCATCAAGGTTTCGCTATGGGTTATTTTAATGTAAAAATAGGCGGAGTAAATAACCCTCTTTTCGTCTGCCAGAGCTATGGAACCGAAATTTTGAGTAGTATCAAGAGCAAGTTTCAATTTCCTTTCCGCATCCATTCGTCATATAAATTTTCAAAGTACTTTTTATGTTGTGCTTCATCTGCAGCAAGGCGTCTGAAAAGGGTAGATATTTCAGGATCGGGAAATTTTACGCTCATTTCGGAATAAAGCAGAAAGGATGTTTCTTCGCGTTTCATACCTTTAATAAGGATATTTTGATAGCTTAGGTCTAAAGTTTCCGGATCAGCTGTAATGTATTCGCTTATTTTCAAATTGGGAGTTTTGTGAATATCTTCGTCTTTAACACCTGTCTGGCGTAGCTTTTCAATTATCGTTATGTGGTTTTGTTCCATTGCTTCCAGTTCTTTTAGCATTTCTTTCTGATCCTGGAATTGGGCTTGGTTTTGCAAATTCTGATAGAATTTAATTGCTTCCCGCTCACGCGCTATGGCAAAATCCAGAATTTCCTCAAAGTCCTTTCGTTGCATTTCTGTCCTCACAAATTTTCAGTTATTATAAAAACCACCGGGGAGATGTGATTCTCCCCGGTTAAACAGGAACGGATTTATTCAATCCAAGGGTTCAAACATATCTTTTCCGACACCACATTCCGGGCAAACAAAATCATCGGGCAGGTCTTCAAAAGGAATGTCGTCGTTTTCGGCAGGATCGTAAATCCATCCACAAGCCATACATTGATATTTCTGCATTTTATTGTCTCCTTGAGAGTTTAGTAATTTTCTATAAAAAGTTCAAAATAACTTTGAGGGTGACTGCAGGAAGGACAACTTATAGGTGCTTCCGTTCCTTCATGGATGTAACCACAATTCAAGCATTTCCAGAAGACCTTTTCTTCACGAATAAACACTCTTTGATTTTTCACATTATCATAGAGCTTACGAAAACGCTTTTCATGCTCTCTTTCCACTTTAGCTATCATTCTCCAGGAATGGGCAATATCGCTAAAACCTTCTTCTTCAGCTACATCGGCAAAGATGGGATAAAGCTCTGTCCATTCTTCATTTTCTCCCTTAGCTGCATATTCCAGATTTTTAAGTGTGCTATCTGCAGACCAGCCAACGGGATAGGATGAAATAATATTGATCATTTCGCCTTCCAGACCCAATTTTTGCAGATGTTTGAAAAATATTTTGGCATGTTCTTTTTCATTTTCCGCGGTCTCTGTAAAGATATTGGAAATTTGTTCAAAGCCCTCATTCTTAGCTGTTTTAGCTGAATAAAGGTATCTCATTCTGGCTTGACTTTCTCCCGCAAAGGATTTCATCAGATTTTCGGCAGTTCTGGTTTCTTTGTTGGACATATTTTTTCTCCTTTAATTGTTTATGCTTTCCATAAACCGTGAACATTGCAATATTCACGCACGGCAATAACTTTGTCCATTTTCACGCAAAACTTTGCCTTAGGTTCATCTCCTGGCTTCAGTTCTTTGCGTAAAACCTTTTTTTCCGTGAGCACTTCAATACAGGTAATATAGTGCTTTTCTTCCATCGGATGAGGGATGCTTCCAACGGAGACCTCAATTTTATCTCCCAAATCCGTTACAACGGGTATATGTTTTTCTACTGCGGCATCAACAGTATTTTCTTTAAGTAATTGCATTGGTTGACCACAGCAAACTAATTCGCCGCCGCCAACATAAATTACTTCAACAACATTTCCGCAAATCGGGCAATGCCACATTTGTCTTAAAGCTATCATCTTATTCCTCCTTAAGTTAATATACTTTTTCCTTTTATGATAGATTGATAGTTTTGTCAAGCAAGAATTTTTTACCGTTGAATAATCAAGAATTATCTTGCCAAAAAAAACGCTTTTGGTTTTTATGCTTTACAAAGCATTAAATTAGGAAAAAGGTTGGGGAATGAAACGCCTTGTAATACTGCTGTTAGCGCTTCTGCTTTTAGCTGGATGCGTTCAATACGATGAAGAACTATGGATTAACCGTAACGGTTCAGGACATGCTACTATTCGTGTAGTTCATCGTTCACCTTATGAAAATCCGGAAGAAATTATGCGTAAAGCAGCATTACCAGGTATCAATTTACAATCCTACGACATTCATAGAAAAGGTCCTGATGTTATTTACACTATCAATTTCAAGTTTAAAAGCATTGAGGCCTTCAATAATGTAAACGATCAATTAGGCGCTGCTGATTTTTGGGGGAAAATAACCTTAAATAAAGAGCCAGGCAGAAGAATTACTTTCAAACGCAGAATTGCACTTGGAAGCCAGGAACAGGGAGAGGAAGAAGAAGGTATTGAAGATATATTGGGAATGCTGCAACCCGAAAATCCTGTTTGGACATACAAAGTTCATCTTCCCTGGAAAATTATTTCTACCAATGCCCTACCGGAAAATGTGGACAGGGAAAACGGGACTGTTACCTGGAGTTTTGATACCCGTAAAATGTGGCATAAACAGGAATTAATGATTGTTGAATTGCAAAAGGATTTTCCCTGGTTTCTCTTAGTTATCGGGGCTGTAATTGTTGTCTTGCTCATTTTCCTGATTCATTGGATGTTCCGCTTTCCGAAAAAATCACATTGGAGGGAACGAATAAAGCATAGCGAAAATGCAGAAAAGAGTTAAAAAAAGATTATCTCTCACAGATAACACAGATTTCACAGATTTAATATGTATGGGATGAAGAGGATTTATTAGCTTTTTTACCTTTACATTTTTCATTCTTTAGTGTGCTTCAAACCAATTTTTTCCTACTCCCACATCCGTTTTCAGATGGACTTTTTCCGCATATTTTGGGGGTAAAGCACTTTCCATACAGGTCTTAACGATATTTTTTGTCTCTTCTAATGCTTCTTGCTGAACCTCAAAAAGGAGTTCATCATGGACTTGGAGAATCATTTTGATGTCTTCGCGTTTATCTATCTGCTTATGAATGTTGAGCATAGCTATTTTAATCAGGTCAGCTGCAGTTCCTTGAATTGGCATATTAACCGCAATTCTTTCCGCTTCGCTTTTTAGTCCCTGATTTTTACTGTCTATATTAGGAAGGTATAATCGTCTGCCAAAAAGGGTTTCCGCATAATGTTGTTGACGAGCTTTATTTACACATTGGTTGATAAAATTGCGAATGGAAGGGAATTGAGCATAGTAACCGTCTATAATGTCTTTTGCTTCATTGAGAGAGATTCCCAGTTCACGGGAAAGTTTGCGTTGTCCCATTCCGTAGAGAATGCCAAAGTTAATGGTTTTTGCAGCTCTTCTTTGGTCGGGAGTAACCTTTTCAATGTCCACATTAAAAATTTTGGCAGCCATTCTTTTATGAATATCCAGGTCTTGTTTAAAGGCCTCAATTAAGACCTCATCTTCGCTCATCAGAGCCAGCAAACGCAATTCTATTTGTGAATAATCCGCATCCAGGATCAGGTGTTCTGCATCTTTGGCACAAAATGCTTTCCGGATTTCGCGTCCAATTTCTGTGCGCACGGGTATATTTTGTAGATTGGGGTTGGAAGAAGAAAGGCGACCTGTGGAAGTAACGGTTTGATTAAAAGAGGAATGTATTCTTCCGGTTTGGGGATTGATCATTTTAGGCAGAGCGCTTACATAAGTAGATTGCAGTTTTGAAAGCTGTCTGTATTGAATAATTATTCCGGCAATTTCATAGTCAATGGCAAGTTCTTCCAGCACACTGTTATCCGTAGAATAGCCGGTTTTGGTTTTTCTACCGTAGGGTAGTTTTTTTTCTTCAAAGAGCAGTTTTGCCAATTGCTGGGTAGAATTGATGTTAAATTCATATCCCGCAAAAGCATATATTTTATCTGTCAGGGTCTTCAGTTCCAGATTTATCTGATGGGAAATTTCGCTTAAAACAGAACAGTCAATTGCCACTCCGTTCATTTCCATCTGTTGTAAGACCTTGATAAGGGGGAGTTCAATCGTATCAAAAAGGGTTGCCATAACGCTAAAATCTACTTTTCTTCGGTAAACAGGATAGAGCTTATAAACAGCCCAGGCATCTTCTGCAGAGTAAATACACGCTTTTTCCGGTTCTACCAGGTCAAAAGTGCTCTGGTTTTTACCTTTTCCAATTAAGTCACTAATAGGTATCATTTTATAATTCAATTCATTCAGAGCGCAGGTTTCCAGAGAGTAATTCAGCGTTCCAGGATCAAGAATATAAGCAGCCAGCATTGTATCAAACAGTGGATTATCAAGTTCTAATCCATTGCGGGCAAGAACTATTAAATCAAACTTGAGGTTATGTCCCAGTAAAAGTTTTCCTTTTAAAGCATCTTCCAAATGGCGAAGAACTTCCGGCAGCGGCAAATTTACTGCAAGTTGATGTCCCAAGGGAAGATAGTATGCTTTCTTTTCATCCATACAAAAGGATATTCCCACCAAATTTGCCCGCATAGGTTCCGGGGAATCCGTTTCCGTATCAAGAGAAATTTGTTTTGCCTCTTTCAGTTCTTTGAGCAGAGTAACAAAATTGAGAGTGTTAACCAAAACCGCTGAAAAAGGCATTTTTTCCTCTGTTTCTGCCGTTTCCTCTTGTGGCTTTTCCTTTTCCTTAAAAATATCGTCCTGATATTCGGTTTGTTGTTTTGTTGCATTGGTTTCCGGATATTTCAGCTCTATTTTCCGCTTAATGGAATTAATTTCATATTCTTCCAGCAAGGGAATTGCTTTTCTCAAATCCTTTGCCCAAAAAGTTAGGTGCTCTAAATCGGGTTTGGGAATCGGAACATCGGTGTCAATTTTTGCTAATTGTCTTGAGAGATAGGCATTTTCCTTATTTTCCCGAAGGACTTCCTGCAAGCGTGGTTTTAACTTATCCAAATTGGCATAGATATTATCCAGCGTTTGATACTCGGAAAGTAGCATTGCAGCAGTTTTAGGTCCGATGCTGCTCACGCCAGGAATATTGTCAGAAGGGTCTCCAACAAGCGCAAGATAATCAATAAACTGCTCCGGATAAACACCATATTTGGCATATACGGCATCCCGATCCAAAACAATATCTTTCATCGGATCAAGCATAACTGAACGCTCATCAACCAATTGACAGTAATCCTTGTCACTGGTTAAAAACACAATTTGAAACTGATCCTTATATTGCTTTGCCAAAGTACCCAGAATGTCATCCGCTTCATAACCATCAAGACCGATTTCCTTTAAGCCGATTAACTCAAAAAATCGTTTCACGGGTTCAATTTGAGCAGTAAGTTCTTCTGGCATAGGAGGACGCTGAGCTTTATATGCCTCATAAAGATTATGCCGAAAAGTAGGAGCTTTACGGTCAAAAGATATGGCTACATAAGCCGCTTGTGTATTTTCCAGGATGTGCAGAAACGAATTTATTACTCCGAAAATAGCACTGGTATGCATTCCCTTGCTGTTAATTAAAGGATTCTTAATAAAGGCAAAATGAGCCCTGTATAACAATGCCGTGCCGTCAATTAAATATAATTTATCAGCCATATCCTAACCGTCCTTTGGCTTGATTTTCTTACTTGATAACACAATAGGGAAAGGGATTTTTTGGCAAGGGAATTCTGCAAAGCGCGATAAAGAATTAGAATGAAAAAAGTTTAGAGGATTGATAAAGTTGAGATGGTTTAGAGAGTTTAGAGGATTGAGAAGGTTGAGATGGTTTAGAGAGTTTAGAGGGTTGATAAGGTTTATAAGGTTGAGATTTCATAAAAGCTCGTCAGAGCTACACAATGATAGCGATGGAGGCGTAAGCCCCTCGTTCAATTCACGATTTTCAGCAGAGAAAGTTTTGACTCACAATTTTCACCTGCCTTCCAGAAAGCCACAATCTACTAACTATTTCACTTACAACCGCATTTTAACTGGTTTCCAAATTGAAAAATTGCGAGTTAAAACAGAAAGCACAAATGGTTATCCTATCTATTATATTGTATTTCTTATCTTGATAAAATATTCTTGTTTTCTCTATTATTTTCAGGGTTAAAACCCTTCTATAAAATCTGTCGTTCCTACGGAACTTTTTCTTAAAAAAAGAGATAGGTAGTTTTCCATACTCTTTTCGCCGGGTTAAAACCCGTCGTTATTATCTGTCGTTCCTACGGAATTTTTTTCCTATTACTTATGGTTTATGAATATAACTATTTTATAAAATATGAAGTTACCGATACAATATTGTATTCTTCCCCGGAATGATCCTAACTCCTACTAAATAAATATAATTCTGTTTTATTCCTTAATAGCATTGCTTACCCATTGCTTACCCATTGCTAATCCCATCCGTAATGGGTAAGCAATGCTTCAGTAATTCAAATTGGAAAAAGGTGAGATACCCTGAAAACAGTGGACTTTATTTAACCCCAAAAATGTAGTTTTTAACAAATGGATTGGCAACTTCTACTTTGCCAAGGAGTTCGCAGAAATTCGAAAAATAAATGCATTCGGTTTATTGCAAATTAGAATACCGCAACTAAAATATAAAATTTGTCTTTTCTTCTCAGGGTTAAAACCCTTCTATAAAATCTGTCGTTCCTACAGAACTCATTCTTAAAGAAAGAGATAGGTAATTTCCTTTACCCTTTTCGCCGGGTTAAAACCCGTCGTTAATATCTATCGTTCCTACGGAACTTTTTCCCATATATGAGCTTCTGCTTTTATAGAAATTCCGATTAACTTATAAATCTTAAAACGCTATTTTATATATACTGTTCCCATTATCCTTTTTCAAAAAAATCAAAGAATTCTGTTAATTTATTTATCCAGAGATTATATTTCTGATAGTATGAATTATATTCTTCATCAGTAACGATATTGCAGTTGGAAACCACATAAAAGGATGGAGTTCCTTTTAATTTGACTACTATATTCACTGGATTTTGATCATTACCAAGATAATATTTCCCAATTAAATAGACGGTTCTCCAATTATTCATATCAAGTGGATTATCCCATTTTTTTATTTTTGAACCTGGAATGGCAAATTCAGCTGTTTGTAACAGATCAATATAAACCATAAAAGCTTGAGGATTTTTAGAATAATTTTGTTTGAATTTATGAGGTTTGTATTCATAATCCTCTAACCAGTAATCTTCAAAACAAATTAAATTAGGTAAAGCAGGACAACGCAAGTATGTTTGATAAACTTTTGCGGAAAGAAAGTTTTTAACCTGTGTCTCTTTAATTTTAGGGACCCGAGGATAAATATTTTCATCTTTGGGTAAACTGGAAAAAGCAATTTGTAGCATTGGAGTAATATAATCAAGGACATTAAATTTATATGCTTTTTGAATTGCATCATTCTTCCAGATTAGTTTTCCGGATGCTGTATAAATCTCGCAAGCAAAGCTATAAGTATAAGTATCATATTGATTGGTGGAAACTTCACTTTTAGAGACCTGTACAGTTTCGGAAATAAGGTTTGCCAAAGTTATACCATAACCACTTTTAACGGTCATCGCCGATCCGGAATAATGAGAATTTTGAACCATTGATGTAGTAATAGTTTCCAGCTGTTTTTCAACGGAAAATAAAACTTTCATCTTGTACTGATAATTGCTGTTTGAAATATAAAAACCTCTTCTTTCAAGAAGGGATTTGGCTTTTTGCGCTATTTCCTCTTCCAATAATTCTTGGGAACCAATTAAGGGTGTGGATAAAATAGTTGTTTCAATGGCAATTGTAGAGCCCTGAATTATTTCCTCATCTGATAAAGTTTTGTTCCAAGGATGGGGTACTACTTTGGGAACTGTGGAACAGCCCATAATGAGTAAAAGGTATAGCATAACATAAAGATAGCGTTTCATTTTTATAATCTCCTCAATCCATTTTTTTCGTTGAATCTTTTTCTCTAATGGTGATACTGAAAAGATATCAATTTTATTAATAATTATTTCATCTTGAAAATGCTTTAATTTGTCAAGAGAATTCCGGCTGAATCTTTGGAGGTAGTTTTGACTCACAATTTTCAACTGCAGGAAAGTTTTGACTCACAATTTTCAACTGCTTTCCCAATTATAAACAATTCTCTTGCTTTTTCACTTCCAACCGCGCTATAAATGGTTTCCCAATTAAAAAATTGTGAGTTAAAACAGAACATCGCTATAATTGTTTTGCCCTTCGTTTTTTTTCGTGGTGAGTTACAGTAAAGCTATTGACAGAAAGCAGGGTGATTAAAAAATTGCTAAATGTTAATATAAAGAGGGAAAAAAAGTGGAAAGACCTTCCTGGCAACAGTATTTTATGGAAATGGCATATCTTGCTTCCAAGCGTAGCACTTGTTTACGCAGAAAAGTTGGAGCTGTTCTTATTCGTGATAATCAAATTATAGCTACTGGCTATAATGGCAGTCCTAAAGGAGTTCCCCATTGTGAAGATATTGGTTGTTTAAGAGAACAGCAAAAAGTTCCTTCGGGCAAAAATCAAGAACTTTGCCGAGGAGTTCATGCCGAACAAAATGCTATAATTCAGGCAGCTATCAATGGTTCTTCTACTCGGGGTGCCATTCTTTACTGTACTAATCAGCCCTGCAGTATATGTGCCCGTTTAATTATTAATGCCGAAATTAAGACAGTTTATATAGCTGAATCCTATCCTGATGAATTAGGGGAAGAACTCTTTAGAGAAGCAGGTGTTGAACTTATCAAGTTTGATTTGCAGAGTAATACCTTAAAGAAACTAATCTGATGAGTATTTTCCGGTGTTTTACGGTAAAGGACTTAATTATAATCACTTCCATAGCCGCTTTGGGAATTGCCATAAAACCGATTATCAATCCTGTAACCAAGTTAATTTCCACACCTTTGGGAATACCTGGTGGTTCAATTACCGGTGGACTTTATATGTTATGGTTAGTTTTAGCGGTTGTGATAGTAGATAAACCCTTCACCGGAACGCTTTATGGTCTTCTACAGTCAATTTTGGTATTACTTATCGGAATGGCAGGGAAAATGGGTGCTTTTTCTTTAGTGGCATATACTGCACCGGGAATTGTTGCAGACCTGTTATTTTGGCTTCTGCCCTATAAGGATAAGCTGATAACTCATTTGTTTCTATGCGGTTGTGCCAATTTAACCGGCTCTCTTATTTCTTCCGCTATTTTTTTTCAGATGCCTACTGTGATGATAGTTTTCAATACTTGTATGGCATTTAGTTCCGGTATTTTAGGTGGCTATCTTGGTTTTGGCATTTATCAATCGCTGAAAGCAGCAAGGATTATTCAATGAAGAAATATTTGTGTTTTTTACTCTTATCGGGAGTTATGATTACTCTATCGTCTTTGGAAGTAATAGATACAAAAGGCATTAGCCATTTTTATAACAATGCTGAACTTTATAAAAAGGAAATGCAGGAAATAAAAACCTCTCGCGAAAAAGATGGAACTGTGCGTCTTAACACCTGGCAGGGTTTTCGCTTTGATATTTGGCTAAAAGAGCAAAACTTAGGTGACTTTGCTACCATCCGTTTTGAATCCTCAGACCGCTATCAAGTGACCTTGGAAAAAAGTGAATTTGATTCTCTGGAAAGTTACCTAATTACAGGTCAGGATGGAATTCCTTTTGAGGAAAATATGCTGCGCCTGATTTTTCCAACCTTAAGAGAAATGCAATGGATAAAGGGTTTGGAGCGTGTTGTGCTGGAGGATTTTCAACCGCTAATTCGTCCGCGGCGTTTTTATTTGCTGCAGGAAACCCTGAAAAAATATCCTTTACAGCAAGACCCCGAGCCCTTTGTAAAAACACAGGGTTGGTATCTCAGGGATATTTTGCCGGATTTATCGGAAGCGGAAGAAAAACAGGTAATTTTATACAGCAGAGATGACTTAAAACAGCGTTTGACCTATCCTTTACATTTGTCAGGGGCAATTCTGGAAAAAACAGCTGAACAGCATTACAACTTAAAAAGTCCGCAAATTCCAGGTGGAATGTGGATGAAAGATGTTATTTATCTACAATGCGATAATAACGCTCTAATTAGTGAGGACTCTATCAATCAGCTGATTCGTCTGGCAAAAATATTGCATTGGGAAACCACACCGGAAATGCAATTCAGGATTGTTTTTGAAGATAGGGAAGAGGTGATGAATTTTACAGATGCCTTGGCTGAACCGCAGGTCTTTAGGGGAGCGCTTTACTTAGAGCTTTTCTGATGCTTTTTTTACAGGATTTCGGCATTTCCTTTGCAGAACAGAAATTATGGGAAGGTATCAATCTAAAAATTCCTGAGGGCTCTATATTTCATTTAAAAGGACCTAATGCCAGCGGGAAAAGTTCCTTGTTGAATGCCATCAGTGGAATAATTCCAGAATATGTGAAAGCCAAAACCACCGGTAACATTCTTTTGGGGCAAACGGATTTACAGGCAATTCCCTTAAAAGAGAAATTTCATTATCTATGGCATCAGTTAAGCGATGCGGAAGCACAGCTATTTTTTCCCGATTGCCTATCAGAACTTGCTTTTGCTTTGGAACATCTTGCTTTGCCTGCGGAAAATATCATTGCCAAAATAAACCTGGCAGCAGCACAATTTGGACTGGAAAATATGTTACAACGAGACCCTTCAACTCTTAGCGGAGGCGAGAAAAAACTTTTGCTTTGTGCTATTGCGGAAACAATTGATCCTCCTTTACTGCTTTTGGATGAACCCTTAAACGGATTGGATAAACAGGCAAGCGATTTGGTCTTTAAGTGGCTGAAAAACAAGAAAGAGCAAGGTAAAATAATAGTAGTAGCTGATCACAATCCGTTAATGGAAACAGTAGCTGATTTTTCCTATACTTTACCGGAAAATCCGCAACCGCTGACTATAGACAATTCATTATTTACCGATGCAGTTCTGAATTTGCAAGATAAGCGGGATTGTGTTATAACACCTATTCCTGAGGTTCTTTACAATATTGAAGAACTCAGTTTTGCTTATCCGAATGCGGAATTTTTGTTTAAAGATCTCTCTCTACAGATAAACAGCAATGAAAATATTCTACTGAAAGGAAAAAATGGAGCCGGGAAAAGCACTTTCCTTAAATTGCTAACTGGATTGCTAAAGCCCAATAAGGGGAAAATATACTTGCAGGGAAAGCTACTGCAGGGTTTAGACCCCAAAAACTTTGCTCACTTTTATTATCAAAGCCAGATTACCAAGGAAAACCTTTTAGGGATAAGCGTTAAACAAAACTGGCTATTCTGGCAACTGGCAATTCCAGAACTAAAGGATTTACCTATAAAAGAAGACCCTTTGTTTACAGAGCTTTCTGCCGGACAGCAGAAAATGGTTTCGCAACAAATTTTACCCTATATGTTATCTAAATTCTGGATATTGGATGAGCCCTTTGCTTCTTTAGATGAAAATGCCGGCAAGCAACTGTTTAATTTACTGCAATATAAAAGCCGAAACTATCCGGGAATGCTGATTGTTTCACATTCTCTGAAAGCGCATAGGGAACTTTTTGATAGAGTGTTCTCTTTCCAAAATCAAACTTTGCAGGAAGAAAAGGGATGAAAAAGAGTTCTTTGCATCCTCTAACTCATATCTTGATAGCTTTATTGCTTTCCACTTTCGTTTTTATCGCCAAAAAGCCAGTTTCTTTGCTATGCCTTACTATTTTGGCTTTGCTTTATGCCGTATGGAGGATGGAAAACGGCTGGCAAAAAGTATTCAAGACACTTTGGCATACCTTGCCCTTTTTATTAGTTTTAGCTTTCTTTCAAATTGTTTTCCGACGCACAGGAACATTGCTTTGGTCTTATGGAATACTAAAAATCAGCGAGGAGGGAGTTCTTATTTCTCTACAGCTAACTTTGCGTTTATTAACCGTTATTTATTGTGCCAAGGCATTAGCAGTAATGGATTATACCGAATTTTCCAAAGCATTTTCGGCTATTCGTTTACCCGAAGAGCTATCCTTTATGCTTTCTTATGCTATTCATTTGGTACCGAAGTTCTTAGGGCAGTTAAAAGGATTTGTTACCGGGCTTAAATTGCGAGGAATTGATGCTGCCGGTTTATCCTTTTCCAAACGCTTACAGGTTTATAAACAATTGTCCATTACAGCTTTGGCAGAACTGATCAGAAGCAGTGAAACAGCAGCTATTGCTTTGGAATTAAGAGGTTTTAGAAGTGAAGGAAAACGAAGTAAACTGCATCGGCAGAAGTTTAGCTACAGGGATTTATTGTGTTTGCTGTTCTTTTCGGTTTTGGTTATTATAGTTACAAGGTTTTGATGTAGCACGCAGATTTTATTTTTTTTCACAAAGAGGAAAAGAGAAAAAGAGGGTATTTTTTTTACAAAGAGGAAAAGAGAAAAGAGGGTATTTTTTTACAAAGAGGAAAAGAGGAAAAGAGGGTATTTTTTTACAAAGAGAAAAAGAGATTTTCTTACAATGAGAACACAGAAAACACTGAGAACACCTCTTTCTTTCTTTGTTAATATTGTTTTTTTTCCTCTTTATCTCTTTATCTCTTTGTTCAAATTATCTTTTTTTCCTCTTTATCTCTTTCTCTCTTTGTTAAAATTATCTTTTTTCCTCTTTCTCTCTTTATCTCTTTGTTAAAATTATCTCTTTTCCTCTTTATCTCTTTGTTCTATCTATTTTTTTGCACTGGCGATCACAGGTTTGGGATGCATCAAATTTTCCATATCCTGCAGAATTATTTGTTGCTGGCTTTTGAACCTTGCCATCTGCGTTTCATTCAGCTTTTCCGTTCCTACCATTTTCAGGTTTGTAGGATTGATATACTTTTTACCTCTGATTAAACCAAAATGCAGATGAGCACCTGTGGAACGTCCTGTAGAGCCAACACGTCCTATAATTTGTCCTTTTTTAACGGTCTGTCCTTTGCGGACACTCATTGAAGAAAGATGTGCATATTGAGTTGTAAGTCCACTGGGATGTTTTATCCGAATTTCATTTCCCCATCCGCCGTTATAACCTGCATCCGTAACTTTTCCGTTGGCTACGGCATAAACAGGAGTTCCATAATGCGCACGATAATCAGCTCCCTGATGATTAGCCCAGTTTCCATAAAAAGGATCAAGGCGTCTGCCAAAAGGAGAAACAAGATGAATTACAGATAAAGGAAAGCCAACTCCGTTGCTGTGGCAGCTTTTTCCTTCTTTAGTATAAAGACCGTTTAGCACTGATTTTTCTTCCTCATCTTCATAACGGAAAAGTTCACAAGTGCCGGTTCGTTCACCGCTATATTGAACATAGAATATTTTTCTGCCGGGCAGGGTTTTCCCTTCAAAAATGCGTTCTTCTACAAAGATGCGGAAAAAATCACCGTTACGCGCATCGCGGGCAAAATTTATTTCTGTTTCTAAGCCGTTATTTATTGCTTGTTTATCCTGAGGAGCAAAACCCATAGCTAATAGAGAAGCATCCAATGTCCCTTCTAATTTTCCTTCCAGGATGCGTTTAACTCTTTTAACGGGTAATGCCTCCAAGGAATAGACAAGAGAATCGGCACTAACCGTAAAATGATGACGGGTAGTTGGTTCCTGCACAAACATCATTTTAGCAATGTGTTGTTTATCTTCCGAAAGCAATATTTTCAGCGTATCTCCAGGTTGAATAGTGGATACATCAATATAGTCACCGAATTTAAAAGCCAGCAAGCCAACTTCTTTCAAGGGTAAATTCAAATTTGCCAGCACGGAAAAAATACTTCCTCCCTCAGGAATGGTTTGTATTATCCAGGGTTCTGAGGGTTTTTGTAAATCGGGTTTAATTTCTGCAGGATGTTTAGGATTGATACCCATTAAACTGATAAGACAAAAAGTGGCAAGAAGCAGAAAAATAAAGGCGAGAAGAATATCTTTTCCCCAATTCATAAGTTAACTCCAATGTTTGTTTTAGAGCCCGAGTCGGGGTCTGCAGAAGAGTGTTTTTCAAAGTAAGGATGGAAGTGAATATGCACTTGTCTTAAGCCGGTGCTGAATTTATCCAGCAGGCGTTTTTCTACAGAATCGGAAATAATATTGCCTTTATCAACGCTGATATCTCCATCCACTGTAATAGTCATATTCACTGTAAAATAGGGACCGAAACGATGAATACCCAGGTCTTCAATACTACGAACTCCTTCCACAGCCATTGCTTCGGTTTTCAGTTCACGCACAAAATCCTCGTCAGGAAGATAATCCATCAGTTCTCTTGAGGATTCCATTATTATTTCTACTCCGGTTTTAATGATATAAATAGCAACTATAGCTCCGGCAACCGGGTCCATCCAATAATAGCCAAGACGACCCAAAAGGACACCAACTACAACAGCTACGGCAGCCATAATATCATTCAGATGGTCATTAGCTAATGCCTTGAGAGTAGGATTTTTGGTTTTGGGTATGTTTTTGCGGGTGTAAGTATAAAGGAAAATTTTCAAGCCAAAGGTAAAGAGCGCTATAACTAAAGTCCAAATAGAAAGGGGTTGTCCAATTTCCGTTTTGGAAAGCAAATCATAGACCTTATTTACCGATTCCCAAAAAATGGCTATTCCGGTAGTAAGAATAAACGCGCCAACCACAATTGCAGAAATGGATTCCAGTTGTCTGTGACCATAAGGATGTTCTACATCGGCAGGTTTTTGGGCTTGTTTCATAAAGATTTTAACGGCAATGTAATAGACAACATCGGAAGTGGAATTTATACCATCGGCTAAAAGAGCAGCACTATGACCTAAAATGCCTACGCAGGTTTTGACAATAGATAATAAAATATTGGAAAACAGACCTAAATTTACAGTTACTCGGGTTAAATTATCGCGGTCCGTCACTATTTTATATCTCCATCACATCCAACAGAGGATATTCTTTAAAAGTTCTGCGTAAGTTTTGATGAAATTCATCGGCATCAATATCGCTGTTACCAATCCCCTTAGGATTGAGCGCTATTGCCTTCAGCTTAAAAGGAATTAAGGCAAGGGGTTTATGATTCTTTAAAAAGACATCAAGTTCATTACTACTAAGTTTGATACATTCCGGGTGACGAAAAATAAGTTGAATTCCGCTTAGGTGTTTTCCTAAACGATTATTCACACTGCTTGTATAGGCACCGGGAAGATAGAGATGGCTTGGTTTTTCCAGTTTACTTAAAATTTCCAGCAACTTGGTTTCGTTGGCAATTAAAGACACCAAACCAGTTTGTTTCCATCTTCCTTTGTGTTTTATTAATATCTTATTTTGTTCGGCAAGCTTTTGTAAGGTGGGGCTTAGGTATGTTCCAATCTGAGATAAAGTTATCAGTCGTTTCAGTTCTTCAATTATTGCTTGCTGATTACCAAAACTAGCTCCGGCAGTTAAAATTATGGCATCAACGGCATTGCTTAAAACAATGGATTTACGGTCCAGAGAGCCATCTATCAGAACTTTTTCAGCTCCCATTTTTTGCAGTAATTCAGCGCAGGCAATTTGTCCGCTAACGCTTGCGGGACCGGTTATTTCCGTTTCCAGATATTTTTCGCTTTTTACTATCCAGAGTTCTCTGCTTCCGCTTTGGAAAGAGGTTTTAGTCAGAATGCTTATTCCTGAGCCGTGTTGTAACAGGGTTTTAGCATCGGTACAAAAAAAACAGCCCTCAGGAATTTTCACTTTGGGCTTGGGAATTTTAAACAAAGTATCTTCCGTTTCACCATCGCGTCCTGTACTCAAAATACCCCACGGAAAAGGATATTTTGCCAGAATATAGTTCAGGACAGTTGTCTTACCTGCATTTTTACAGATTCCCACAATCGCTATATTTTTGTAACGCCTGCCGGAAATCCAGGAGAATTCCAAAAAGTCCCCTTTAATGTTTTCTACGACGATTACGCTTCGTTTCTGCGGGACCTATGGCTACTTTTTTACCCCGCATTAAAGCCATTATACCTTCTGTGGATTTATATTCATCCGCACAAAGTTCACGGTATTTGCTTTTGTCCTGTTCCACAAATTCTGGTTCTGTGTATGCCGTAATAAAACCTTCATAGTTTCGTAAAATAACTCTACCCGGCATTTGGGAAATAACATAATTGGGCATTACAGGAATTTTTCCTCCACCACCAGGAGCATCTACCACATAAGTTGGAACACATAATCCGGAGGTATGACCTCTCAAACTTTCCATAATTTCAATTCCTTTGGCAATAGGGGTGCGGAAATGGCTGATACCTTCGGATAAATCACATTGATATATATAGTAAGGACGAACTCTATTTTTCACCAGTTTATGCACCAGGGCTTTCATTACATCTACATTGTCGTTTACACCTTTCAGTAACACGGATTGATTGCCCATTGGAATTCCTGTTTCAGCAATTTTGGCAAGCGCTTTACAGGAGTCCTCACAAAGTTCATTGGGATGATTATAATGCGTATTCAGCCAAACAAACTTATATTTCTGCAAAATTTTTAAAAGTGAATCCGTAAAGCGTTGGGGCAAAACAACCGGAGTTCTGGTACCCAAACGCACAATTTCTATATGTTCAATCTTACTTAATCTGTTTAAAATATCATCCAAACGTTCGTCGCTTAAAGTGAGAGGATCGCCTCCGCTTAAAATAACATCGCGCACTTCTTTGTGTTCTTTTATATATTCCAGTGCCTTTTCCACATTTTCTTTGGGCATAGGAGCATCGTGTTCACCTGCTTTTCTCCGGCGTGTACAATGCCTGCAATACATTGCACATTGGTCAGTTAGAAGAAGCAAAACCCGATCAGGATAGCGATGTGTCATTCCAGGAACAGGAGCATCGGCATCTTCACTTAAAGGATCTGCCATATCGGATGGTGAAATATGGCTTTCCGCAATGCGCGGAATTGCTTGTAAACGGATCGGATCATAGGGATTACTGTGATCAATCAAAGAAAGATAATGAGGAGTGATAGCCATCCGGAAAGAAAATACCTTATTCTTAAAAACCGCTTCTTCTTCGGGTTGCAGTTCAATGTATTTGGATAGTTGAGCGTGAGTTGTGATGCGATTTTTAATTTGCCAGTGCCAGTCATTCCATTGTTCAGGAGTGGCAATGCTTTTAATGTCAATTAGTTTGCTCATTTTGTCCTCTTTCTTTATTCCGCATAGCGTTCTTTAAATATCTTCATTAAAACAGGATTGCGTCGTAACAAGTCCAACGCAATTTCGGAATGATGATGGGCATAACCATTACCTATCATCATATCTACATCGGCACCAATTCCTTCTGCGCCCAAAGCTGCCTTTGTAAAAGAAGTTGCCATAGAGAAAAAATAAACCATACCACGGTCTTTGGCTGCCATAATACTCGGCAATTCAGTATCTTCAGTATTTACAACATTGATTACCACATCTGCCATTTTGCCGTTAGTAAGGCGCGCAACCTCTTTTTGAATAGTGATAGCATCCGTAGCACTGGCAAGAATAACTTCGTCACAACCGGTTTCCTTGCAGGTAGGAATATAACTTTCTTTGCGTACTACACCGATCACTTTTCCACAAATTCCTGCCCTTTCTTTCGCTACGGCATTGCATAAAATTCCGCTTTTACCGTTGGCTCCAATGATAACAACTGTATCATCCGGTTTTACCAGTCGCTCTACTTGAGCTGGAGCTCCGGCAACATCCAAAACGGAAAGCGCCAAATTTTCATCCAGATCATCCGGCAACTTGGCATAAACACCACTGCTGAAAAGAATTGCTTGACCTTCAATTTCCATTTGATCCTTGTCTAACAGCACTTTTTTTACTTTATTTATTTTAAGGGGAGTTAGTGAAAGCGAAACCAAAGAAGCAATTTTATCCCCCACTTTCACTTCTTCCTTCATCTCAAATTTATCACCTATAGCGGCAACCCTGCCAATAAACATTCCACCGGAACCAGTATCTTCATTTTTATGCTTGCCGGTTCTGTTGGTAAGTTCAATAGCGTGTTCCGCAAATGCCTTTTCCAAATCTGTATGTCCTTGGGCAATAAGCTTGTTTTTGATCTGATGAAAGGAAGCGGAATCAATATTTAAACGAATAACATCAATCAGCATTTCATTATCCCAAATTTCGCTCATATCGTTATTCAATATTTTTGCCGGTTGCGGTAAAACACCTTTTGGCTCAATTACCCGGTGCGTTCCATATCTGCATCCATTACTTTTCATTTGCTTCTCCTTTCTGAATGTCTATCTTATTATTTAATTTCAAATTAGCTATAAAAATCCATTTTTTTATATTTGCTCTTGCTGTCAATTCTTTTATATAAGTAAGCTCTTTCTATAATTCTCTCCAAAACAGGTTATTTGCTTTAGAGAATTCCTTTCCTAAAGCTTTTGACTAACACGATATTTGCTTTTTTTATATTGTTCCTTGCTTGCCAATTTTTTGCTTGCTCGCTGCCGATATAATTCCGATATGATTCCCATATCGTTCCCATATCACGATATGGGAAGCACAAGGGATCTTATTGAAAAGTATAGCGTTAGCCGTCAAGAAAAGAACCGACGATAAAAAATAGATAGAAAAAGCGAAATGCCAGCTCTACAAATTTTAGCTTGCTAATTAAAAAACCCGCAGGGCAGCATAATGATAGATATGGTGGTGTAACCCCCTTGTAAAATGAAAGATATAAAACTTTAAAACCTTATCTAAAACTTTGGGAGAGCCCCGAGGGCAACACTTCTATTTAGACGGATTTTTAGCTCTGGGGAAAATATTAGTAGGGAAATTACAGAAAAACTGCAATATTTTGCTTGACATTTTCTTATCTCTAATAATATTATTTTTAGAATGCAGAAGAAATGCAAATCAGGAGAATAAAATGATTATTACCTTTAGCGTCCAAAACTTCCTTTCCATCCGGAATAAAGTAACTTTGGATTTTCGTGCCACCAGTGACAAAACCCTGGAGGACTATTATGTAGTTTCGGTTGAAAAACCAAAGCTAAGAATTCTTAGAATGGCTATGATCTATGGAGCTAATGCCTCCGGAAAAACTAATCTGCTTATGGCTTTGGATTTTATCAAACTATTTATTAGTAATACTTCTATAAACAAAGAAATTCCTATTCCAATAACTCCTTTTGCTTTGGATGAAGATAAGTCATCTATTTTTGAGATTGATTTTCTCCAGAATGGAGTTGTATATAGCTATTATTTGGAAATGAATACAAAACAAATTATTCAGGAGAAGTTGAGTCATTATGATCTGGGAAGAAAAAAACTAATTTTTTCGCGCAAGCTTATAAATATAGATGATCCAAAATACAAATACATTTGGAAGAGTGCCGATGTAGATAAAAAACAAAAAGATACTCTGGAACTAACTGTCCATAACCAATCTATTCTTTCAAGAGTTGCAACGATTGAATATTCAGGTCCGATCCAAAAAGCAAGGGATTGGTTTACTGAAACTTTAACACGAATATTGGATTATAAGGTAGATCTTTTTGAGTACAATTATTTTAATTTCCTCAATAGTCACGAAAAAGAACAACGCTATAAATCGCTATATATTGAATTGCTAAAAAGAGCCGATTTTTGTATAGAAGATTTTACTATTAAGGAAAGGAAAATAACCTTTACGGATGTACCACCTAAATTAATAGCTCAAATAGGTGCTCAACATAAAGAAATTGGTAAGAAGGAAGATGTAATATATGTTCTTCAGACCGAATTTTTTCATAAAACAACATCTGGCTCTTTCTCTATCAATTATTATAATGAATCAATGGGAACTCAAAGATATTTTGGTTTGGTGGGAGTTCTATTTGAACTATTATATAAAAATCAGGTTGTTCCAATAGATGAAATAGAAACTTCATTACATATAGATTTGATTATTCATTTCATTACTACTTTTTTAAGAAATAAAAGCCAGGGACAGTTAATTTTTACTTCTCAAAACACAGCTCTCTTAAAAGAAAAAGATATTTTGCGCAGAGATGCCATTTGGATTACAGAAAGAAATGAAGATGGGAGCACTTCTCTTACCAGCGTTTCAGAATATCCTGTGCGTAAAGAACACTCCATAGAAAGTATTTATAGAAAGGGTTTAATTGGCGGCTTGCCTAATCTGGGAACTACTCTCTTGGAAGGTGAAAATGAAACCAAGGAGGAATAAACCGACAAGACCATTCAAAAATACGGTATTATGTTTCTGTGAAGGTGAAACGGAAAAAGTATATTTAACTTGTCTTAAACAAGATAGATACAAGAATGTGCACATAGAGCTGAAACCCCAGATTAGCAATACCAATTTTGAAAAGACCTTTAAGGAGATTAGACACCACCTTGCTAAACCACCAGAAACAAATTATAAATATATATTTTATGTGTTGGATATGGATGTTATTTATAGTGATAACCGAATAAATGAATACAAAAATCAAAAGAAAAGTGTGGAATCTCTTGAACAGGCAAAAGAAAGATTGGCAATAATTGAATCCAGACCCTGTATAGAGTTTTGGTTCCTTTTACACTATAAAAATACGGATAAATGTTTTGTCAACTGTGATAAAATTATTGTTGAATTATGTAAATATATTCCGGAATATTGTAAAAATCAGAATTATATCGCCTCTTTATACGAAAAACTGAAAGATAAATTGGAAACTGCAAGGCAAAACTCAGAAGCGATATGTAAAAAAGAAAGAGTAGATAATGAAGATTATTCCTACACTCAAATGCACCAATTAATTCATATTTTGGATGATTTGAAAAAATAATATCTCCCATTATTTCAAAAGGAAGAAAATTCTAATTCTACATCTTTACTTGACAAATCAAGAGGGAAAATTAAAAAGAAAAATAGTGATTAACTTATTGGGAGCCAAATAAATGGAAAAGGGTATTAATTTTATAGTATTGGTAAGAAGATAAAAGCAATCTATGACAAAAACAGGTACCTCCACGAGTCCTTTTGGAACCAAAGGAAGAATTAATCACGATTCTTCCAAGTTCTATAATTCTAAATTATATGAAGAATTACCAATCCAGAAAGTTAATGATAAAACGGAAAATCCTTTCCCTGAAGAATATTTGAATAAGGTTATTCTCGGTTCGGCAGAAAATATGCACGAAATTCCTGATAATTCTGTTCAATTAATGATTACTTCGCCTCCCTATAATGTCAGCAAAGATTATGATCAGAATTTATCGTTAAAACAATATCTGCAATTATTGGAAAATGCTTTTAAAGAGACCTACAGAGTTTTAGTTAATGGTGGAAGAGCTTGTATCAATGTCGCTAATGTTGGCAGAAAACCCTATATCCCTCTTTCAGATTATATTTCTCAAATTATGATTAAGATTGGATTCAATATGAGGGGTGAAATAATCTGGAATAAAGCCGCAAGTGCAAGTCCATCAACTGCCTGGGGAAGTTGGTTGAGTGCTGCCAATCCCATTTTAAGAGATATTCATGAATACATTCTTGTTTTTTCCAAGGGTGATTTCTATCGGTATAAAAAGAATAGACAAAACACTATAAGTAAAGAGGACTTTATTCAGTGGACAAAATCCGTGTGGGTTATGAAAGCCGAATCGGCAAAAAAAATAGGCCACCCTGCTCCTTTTCCTGAAGAATTGCCCTATCGCTTAATTCAACTTTATTCCTTTAAGGATGACATTGTTCTTGATCCTTTTATGGGTAGCGGAACAACTGCTATAGCAGCTTTAAAATCAAAACGATATTTTACCGGGTATGAAATTGAGCCCGCTTATATTGATTTATGCAACAAACGCATTAGTGCTTATCTTGATCAGCTAAGCATTGATCTGGAATAAAATAATATCATCATTATATTGATAGATCATAAATGGCAGAAAAAGTTCCTACGGAACTTTTTCTGGGGAAAAGAGATAATGGCTCTCCTGCTTTCTTTTCACCGGGTTAAAACCCGTTGTTAATACCTGTCGTTCATACGGAACTTTGATGCATAAATGGATTCCTACTGTCGCAGGTAGGGCAAGGAGCTGTCAATTTGAAATAATATTAGATTGTTACTTGAGCTGATGAGCTCATATATTTTAACAATATAATATATTAACCATAAGGGGAAAATATGGTTTATTACTTCAAACTGACGAGCTCATATATTTTAACTGCGATATTTTTTCCTTTAACCTTCACTTCATCCAGGTAATTGGCATTTACCAGGTCTTTAACTTTTTCATAAGTGAACTCACTGATGATGATATGATTGAAAGTGTTATATTCCTTATTTAGTCCTTCCAGTCGTGCTCCCAAATTGATTGTATCGCCAATAGCAGTATAATCAAAGATTTGTTCGCTACCCAGATTTCCCACAACAGCCATTCCGGTATTAATACCGATACCTATTTCAAAGGGTTCAATGCCTTCGCTTTGCCATTTTTCCTGTAAGCGGGAAAGACATTCTCTCATTTGCAAGGCAGTTTTACAGGCATCAAAAGAATGATTAGGCAAAGGAACGGGTGTTCCATAAAGAGCCATAATTTCATCCCCTACAAATTTATCCAGAATACCGTGATTGTTGATTATTATTTTAACCATTTCGGTAAGGTATTCGTGGAGGATATTGACTGTTTCCTGAGGAGAGTGTTTTTCGGAATAAGTAGTAAAATTGCGGATATCGGAAAACAGGACAGTTATTTCTTGTAAAGAACCGCCGAATTTTAAGCTTTTAGGATTGGCAAGAAGTTGATTAACGAGTTCCGGAGCAAGATATTGCTGAAAAGCATTTCTGATAAAGCGTTTTTCTTTCATCGTTACCCAATAGTGATTTAAGATGCTGGCAACATAAATAAGAATCAAAAGGATAATCGTTTGCGCTATGGGACAAATAATTCCAGCTTTGTTAAACAGCAACAGATTGATAATAAATAAAATAATCAGCAGTCCAAGAAGAGCCAAAGCGGAAAACTGGGGTTTTAACACTTTAAAAAGAAACCAAAGCCCAATCAGCAAAACAACTTCAATCAGCAAAAACAGCCAGGGATTAAGTTTCTTCAAGTAATTTCCCGTTAACACCATATCCAGAAAATTGGCTTGAATTTCTACTCCTGAAGTCCATTCTCCGCCATAAGGAGTGGGAAATTTATCGTGCAATTCATCAATTGTAGCTCCAACCAACACAATTTTATCTTTTAAAACGCCACTATCTCTTATTTCGTAAAATTCATCCAATTCGGCACCCTGATAACCAGGCATAAAAAAAGTTGAATCATCTAAAATGCGGGCATAAGAAAAAGCAGGATAAGTTCCCGCAGGACCTCTGAAATTGATGATTGCCTTGTTTTTATCTGCAAGGGGAATACTTTTATCGGTTAAATGCAATGCCTTGCTGTTAACTTTAATGTGCTCATCCCAATTGTTTTGATAGACCCTTAAATTTGCCAGAGATGCAATTCCTATGCTATAGAGTTTGGTTTGATCAAAGTTTTCAAAAAGAGTGTATTTACGAATAAAACCATCCGGATCAGCTTCCATATTTACAATTCCCCAAGGCAAATTATATTCTGTTATGGGACTAATGGGAGGAATAATCTGACTGGGTTCTCCGGGACGCTGTGAAGTTAAGACCTTTCCGGCAAAAATTACATTCTGATATCTATTTGCAGTTTCTGCCAGCCGTAAATCACTTTCCGGCAAAGTTTTTTCCGTAAACTCAATATCAAATATAATCTGCTTGGCTCCGGCTTTATTCAGATTTTCAATTAATTTGGAATGATAGTCCCGGGGAAAGGGCCAGGTTTCATTTAACGCGCTAAAGGTGGCATCATCAATACCTATAATAACAATTTTATCGGAAACCGGTAATTTACCTCTCATTCGGAAAAGCATATCCTGAGCTTTGTATTCCAGATTCTTAAAGAAAGGAAAAGCAAAGATAATTTCTACGATTAGCAGGATTATAACGAGGTAAATAATTACTTTTTTTACGGGCATCTAAACCTCCTGAATAAAAAGCCCGTCTTGCAGAAAAATAACTTTCTGCAAAACGGAGGTAATAAATTGTAAGTCATTATTCAAATTAGAACCGCTGTGAAAGCAGAACTCTCCAAATAAAATTACTGTAATCGCCAGGGGTGTTATCTTTATTATTAAAATCGGTTAAAGCGATATTAGTATTTACGCTTAAGGACTTTATAGGGTATGCTTCAACTCCTAAAGTGTAATATTGATAACTTCTATCACCTTGAGCTCCACTGGCAGAAACAATCCGATAATTGGTATAGGGCTTTATTTTATCTTCCCACAAGCTGTATGTTGCTCCAACAAAGAAATTATTATTTTTTCCCTTTTTATTGGTTATTGCCAAAAGGTCTTTATTGTTATTCAGTGTCATAGCAAACTGCAGGGTAAGAGGAATCATTTGGAAACGATTTAACATCGTGATATTGAAATTGTTATTTTTATTATCCGTTAAGTCCGAATCGCTTTTTTTACTGTTATCGGTTCCCATTTGGTAACCGATATCCACTTGAGTAGGCACATAAGGAATTTGAGTAATATTATAACCGATGCCGAAGATTAAGTTTTGGGACTTGTTTTTAACTTTTTGGAACGACTCTTTTTCGTATGTGATATCCTTGTTTTCCTCATTTTTGCCGGAATTATTGTAATAGGCAAATTTGAAATATGGAGCTTGAGGTATGCGAATGAGAGATTGGAGATACCAGGAAGTTGTATTATTGGTCTCACTTTTATGCTTCATCAGGTTATCTTCAATCAAATTCAACCCTCCGCTTAAGATAAAATATTTAGAAACATTGAAATTATCCGTAATGGAGATGACTTTGCTATCGGGAATTTGATAGGAAGCGCCAAAAGCATTGAAGGCAGAACCGGTTTCGGAATATTGGAAATTCAAGAGATTATTATAAAAGCAAGTTCTAATATAAGTAAGCCAGGCAATACTGGCACGACCTGGCACAATAGGAATCATATTTTTATTGATGATAAACAATCTGCTTAAATCCTTAGGATCGAGGAAGAAATCTTTGCCGAGATATTCTTTCAGTTCTTTCCGTGTCATTGCTCCCGGAATAGTGTTTGTATTCCAAAGCGAGCTAGCAATTTCAGCTCCTATAACCAAATTTGGTTTACGGATATGCATCTGGGTATCTATTCCCAAAACTGCATTCTCTTGTGCTTTAGTAGTGTAAATTGTACTTTCATTACCTACGGTATCTACTTTGGTATATTGATAGTAAGTGCTATCAAGTGAACTTATAACATCATTATGACGAGTAAAGTTAATGCCAAAGATAAAGTTATCCTCATCACAGTATTGAATACGAGTTCCAAATGCCTCCTGTTTGAATGTTCCCGATTTCTGCATCCCGTCTACTTCAGAATCAAGATCAAGTTCGTTTGTCGTTTTGCGAACTGTCTGTCCGTGAGTTACAGATAACGATAAGGATTTGTAATATAAGCGGGAATAAATTCCCCTTAAGTTTTTTCCGTTCAAAGTTAATTGACTGAAGGTCGGAGCATAATCACCAGCAAAAACTTCCAGATGAGGAATATTGAAACCCAGGGTATAACGATTCACAGGTTGACTGTTACTATGCTCTAATGATGAGAAATAGAGGTTTGCCTGCATATTTAATATTCCGTAGTTTCCATAGAAATCAGCCCAGGTAGCGGCATCACTTTTTGTGTAACCGAGAGCATCATCATTGGAATAATTATAATAATTGGAGGCAAAATTCACAGTTCCCTGATAAGTAAATTGCTTTAGTGCTTTACTTGAGGGTAAAATTTCGGTTGACCAGATAGGGGAATGAATCATTTTTCCCTCTTTTCTTGCTCTAATAACCGCTTTTTGGGTTCCGCTTTGAGGTGTTTCATCTTTATAAACAATCAGGGGAGGGCTAATTTGAGACAAAGAAGTAACATTTTTGCCTCCAACCCAAACCTCAATGCTGGGAGGATCAATTTCTTCACTAATAGCAAAGAAAGAAACGACCAGCATATAGCCATCATCTGCAGAAATAATAGGATCATCGGTTAAAAGAACAAAACCGGGTTCTGCTTCTCCGAAGGCAATATCTGGTTCCAGAATGTAGTTGGGCACTGTTTCATTTTGTGGAGGAAAGTATTCTTTATTTCCCTGGCTCAATTCAACGCAAAAGTAATATTCTATTACATCAGTAGTTAAATAATCGGCAGGCAGGGTAGCAATAAAATAGGGCGAACCAGGACTATCCTGTTTCATTTCTTCGGTCATCCAGCGATTGGATTTACCGATACGATAATAGACCTTCATTTTGGCTATATCGCTTAAACCCTGTTGCACTTCCACCTTCAAATCGCATTTTTGATGGAAAGAATAAACCTGAGGCGAAATATTCATCAAGGCAACGGCAAAAATTTGAGTAGCAAGGATAATTGATAGTATCAGCAATAAATATTTTTTCATTTTTATACCCTCCTACCAGGTAATTTCAATATACCTGGTTTGACCATTAGGAGCAACAACCGGTATACGCATTTTCCTGATTTCTTTTTCCTGCATTGATTCCAGTTCTGTCAATTCAATTTCCTGGATGTCTTCTTCCGTGCTGGGTCTGATTTCAAAACTGCCATCTGCCTGAATGATAGCAGTATTTCCTGCAGCAACGGATTGGGTATCGGTTTTATCCAAAATTTTCAATTCCAATTCTCCTTCGGTAACAATGAATTTGGTCTGTTCCTGCTCATCAAATTTAGCCATAAAACCGGTTCCTTTAACGGAAGCAACAGTAGTTGGCGTTTGCACGGAAAAAGGTCCGGAATCACTTTTTATTTGGGAAAAAACGCTCCCCTGGTTCAGTTTAACCGTTTTGGCAAGCTTTTTGTCTTTGGCGGAAGCATAAACCTGCACGATAGAATGGGAAAAGACCTTTACAGTAGCGGAACCGTCAATATATTTATAAGCAGCAAAGGATTCTCCTCCAGTGCGTATTTCATCATTATTCTGCAAAAAATCACCGGTTTTATGTTTAATCACTTTTGCTGCTCTGCGTAAATCCACTTTACCTTTAGAGGCGGAAATAATAGCTACTGATTCCACAGCTAATAAATTAGCGGTTAAAATGAGGATGATTGCGAAAAGAAATATCTTTTTCATTTTTGCCTCCTCTTCAGTCCTTCAATTCCACTGAAATTTCCTGTCCCTGCAAAGCATCAATCAGATTTATAGCTTCCTGTCCTGAAAATTCTTTACCATCTATAATCACAATTCCTGCAGGAACATAACCTTGCGTGTAAAGATTTAACAAGATGCTATTTTGCAGCATATTGAGGTGTGCCTGAAATTCTGAAATACTGGCAGCGGCTTTTTCTTCATTCACATACTGGAAAACATACCAGTTACTGGAAAGGATATTATTACCGGTGTTTTGCTTTTTTGGGTTATATTCTGTTGCCAGAGCAGTTGTTACTTTCCAGGCATAATAGTTGCCATCTGTAAAAGGTAGGAAATCAGCAAAACCGCTGTTTTCTTTTGTATTCTCTGGGGTTTCATAAAAAACGGCTCCTGTTCTGTCTATAGTATTTACGGTAGGCGGATTGTTAGGAGGAAACTCTTTGATAATGAGCTTATAATCGTTAAAATCAGTCAGCTGTGAATTCCATAAAAAGCTTATGGGAATTCCGTTAACTAAAGCTGGTGTTTTACCAATAGGAACTCCAGGAGAAAGCAAAGTAATATTTCCAGCATTACGAATTATGATTTTGAATTCAGCATAAGGTAAATTAGGATCATTAGTCCAAGGAGCAGTGGAAAATTCTCTTACCCAAACCTTGAATTTAAGGACTCCATCGGGAAAATAACCTGCCAAAACAGCTGATTTTAAGGTGGAACTGTTTTCTATTGCATCTTTTACTGTTATTGTTGCATATCCTTCTTTATAATCAAAACAGGTGCTTGCCTTGTTGGTTATTAAATCCCTGTTGGTTAAGGTCCAGGAATTCTGAGGATCCTTGGAGCTGAAAATAGTTTCTACCAACAGAATATTATTCCACTCCAGAACTAATTTCAGGTCTATTTTTTTAGGAACCGTGCCTGTATCAATAGTTAGACGGGTTAGAATAGGTTGCTGGTCAGGGTCAAAAGGATCAAAACTGGCAGAGTTGAAACTGTTTACATTAATGGTTTGGGGTGAAAAGGTAACTGAGAAACCTTCTCTTGCCACAGCTAATGTTGGCAATAACAAAGTGATAACTAAAATAAAAAGAAAGCGTTTCATTTTTTACCTCCCTTCCTTATCAGCAATATAGATTATTTTTTGCAGTAATTCCTGAAAAGACATTCCCGCTGCTTTTGCAGCCATAGGAGTTAAAGAAAGCGAAGTCATTCCAGGCAGTGTATTGACTTCCAAAAAATAGGGTTTGAAGCCATCGTAGCGAAAATCAATTCTGGCATAACCACTTAAACCGAATGCTTTCCATAACCTTAAAGCATAGAGCTGTAAAAGTTTGGCTACGGCATCATCAATTTGAGCGGGTGCTTCGTATTTAGTTTTTCCGTGAGTATATTTATTGGTATAATCATACCAACCTTCCAGGGGTTTGATTTCCACTACAGGATATGCCTCCGAATCAATAATTGTGACGGTTAATTCCCTACCGGGGATATATTCTTCTAAAAGGACGCTATGTGAATATTGCAATGCCTTTTGGACAGCAGGTTTCAAGTCCTCCAAACATTCAACTCTGCTTATTCCTACGGAAGAACCGGCATCATTTGGTTTTACAATTATAGGAAGTCCCAACTGATTGGAAAATCCGGAATAATCTTCCACATCCTGATAATCCTCCAGAAGGTCTTCTCGCATTAAAATATATTTGGGAACCGGAATTCCTTCTGCCAAAGCAATCAGCTTGGAAATGTATTTATCCATACTGAAACAGCTGGCTTTGAAACCGGAACCTGTAAACTTAATTCCTGCCAGGGAAAGAGCTGCCTGCAGTTCACCATTTTCTCCGCTACCTCCATGCAAACCATTAAAGACCAGTAATGGCTGTTCATTTTGAATGGCAGTAAGTAAATCGGAAAGTTTCGGGTAATCGGCAGGGTCTATTTCTTGAACTATATAGCCCATATTTCTTAAGGCAGAAGCAATTTCTGAACCGCTAACCAAAGAGACCTCTCTTTCAGGAGAAGTTCCCCCTTTCAAGACAACAATTTTTTCCATTTTTACTTATCCTTTATTGCCTGCAGAGTTTTTATTCCGCAGACAGGTAAGTTTTCCCTTTTTATTATACTATAGCAGAAGACCTAATTTGAAAGAAAAGCTTCAGCTGAAGACCAAGTGCACTATTGAATCTGGCAATTTCAGGTATGCTGCTACCACAGAAATCCAGTTCCTGAAAACCTTCTTTTTGGAGAAGTTCTATCAGTTTAACCGTATGCAAACTACAGGCACCTTTTTTTAAGGCATTATCTTCAGTTGCCTGATAGATATTATATACCTTTTTGCCATCCTGTAAGATAAGATTACTGCTAACTATTTTACCTTGTTGGGTTAAATTCATTTGCCGTAACATTCCTTCCCGATATAAAATACGGATAAAATCAACTAATCCCTGGTAATCGCAATCGGGATTCCAGTTTTTTTTAACCTTCAGAATTTTTAGTAAGCCGATAAATTCCTCAATATTCAATCCTTCCTCAAAAGTATAATTTTGTTTTTCCGCTTGGGCAAGGTCTCTGCGTTTATCGGGAAGAGGTTTTAGTTCGCTGTTTAGATTATGGACAAAAGTATAAAAAGGAACAGCTTGCATCTTATTCCATAAAAAACCTCTAATATCGTAGGTCTCAGGAGTTAAGTTGATTCTAATTCTCTTAAAGTTACTTTTTAAGCCCCTTGCTATTGCTATCGTTATTTGTAGGGCATCAAGCAACTTTCTTGCCGGCAGAGAATTTTCCTCCAGCCAAAGGTTTAATCCCTGATAATAGGATAAAGAGGAGCGTTTTAACACTCTGCAACCAAGTATTTTTTTCTCGTAAAGCGGTAAAACAGCAACAATTGTAGTGCCTTTATAACAGACCAGATGCCAGGGTATGAAGTTGGATATTTCAGCTACCGTCTGCATAAAAACAGGATTGCTCCAAATATTTAATAAGCGATTGGGAACGGGTTTCGGATATGTTAATTCTATTTCCAGCATCAGATGTAGGAACCGATTGTATTTAATAATTCTTTTAGTTGAAAGGGCTTTACAATATAATCGGAAGCACCGTCTACAACGGATTGAAAAGCCGAATCAACAGTAGGGTAACCAGTCATAATCAGACAAAAGATTTTCGGGTCTTGTTTCAATAAAATTTTCATTAACTCCAATCCATTCATTCCAGGCATCATATAATCAATTAATGCCAGTTGGTATTTACCAGGTTCAAACTTTTCCAAAGCGCTATCTGCATTGTCAGCCAAATCAACTTCATAACCGTGGGATGATAGAAAATCACCTATTACTTCTCGTAGTAATTGATCATCGTCCACTAATAGAAGTTTTGGCTTCATATAAACTCCTCTGAATTTGTTGATTACCTTATATAAAACTATGATAATCAATTCTCTTAAATAGTCAATAGAAAAATGTTAATAGGGTCGTGAGGTCTTGCCTTTTTTTTAATTGACATAATCAGCCCTATTTATTTTAATGACATTAGGATAAAAATATGTGAGGTTCAATATGAAAGGAAAAGTAAAATGGTTTAACAAGAATAAAGGTTATGGCTTTATTATTACTGATGACAACAAGGAATACTTTGTCCACTGGAAATCTATAGTTACCAATTCTCCGCGGGAACTGAAAGTTTTGGAGCAGGATGAACTGGTTACTTTTGACTTGATGGAAACGGACAAAGGCATTCAGGCAATCAATATTATCAGAGTTAATCCCTGATTAGATGCCTACCTTTTTTCAGGGGTAATGGAAAGCTATAAAATCCATTACCCCTTTTTTAGTGATGCCTTTTCTTCCTGTTAACCAATCAGACCTGAAAGAGAGGGATTGGGATTATTTAGACATCATTCTTATCAGTGGAGATGCCTATATAGACCACCCTTCTTTTGCTGCAGCAATTATCGGACGCACTTTAGAAGCAGCTGGTTTTAGAGTTGGAATTATTCCTCAACCGGATTGGAGAAATGATTCCGCTTTTACCGTTTTAGGAAAACCGCGTCTCTTTTTTGGCATTACTGCAGGCAATATGGATTCTATGGTAAATCATTACACAGCCCAGAGAAAACTGCGTAATGACGATGCTTACAGTCCTGATGGAATTTCTGGAAAGCGTCCTGACAGAGCTATCATTATCTATACCAATATCATAAAGCGTCTTTTTAAGGGTGTGCCAATTGTTATTGGAGGCATAGAATCATCCTTGCGTCGGATTGCTCATTATGATTTTTGGCAGGATAAAGTTCGCAATAGCATTTTGGCAGATAGCAAAGCGGATATTTTAATTTACGGAATGGGGGAGAGACCTGTAACGGAACTGGCGATTTTATTGCAAAAAGGAGTTCCTGTAAGCAGTATTCAAAATTTGCCTTCCACTGTTGTTTTTTCTTCTACTTTTCCGGCAAAGGAGGATATTATTTTGCCAGAAGCAGAGAAGTGTTCCGCTAAAGAGACCTTTTATCAAATGACCAGACAATTTGAGGATAATTATAGAACAAAAACTATCTTTCAAAAGACAGCAGGACGCTGGCTGAAGCACAATCCACCGGCAAAACCATTAACTACAAAGGAAATGGATAGCATTTATGCCTTGCCTTTTGCATATCAACCGCATCCTGTTTATGCAGGGCACAAAATTCCTGCTTATGAACAAATTAAGGATTCTATTACTTCTCATCGCGGATGTTATGGTGGCTGCAATTTTTGTGCTATTGCTTGTCATCAGGGACGCAATATTCAATCCAGATCGGAGACCTCTCTGCTGAAAGAAGCACAAAAACATACCGGCACAATTACCGATGTGGGTGGTCCAACTGCAAATATGTATGCTTCATTTTGCCGTTTGGATTTTCCTGAGACCTGTAAAAGAAATTCCTGTCTGGTTCCAGATATTTGTCCCAATTTGCAAATAAATCATTCGGTTCAGTTGAAAATCCTCGCTAAAATAGGGAATTTACCCCGTATCAAACATTTATTTATTGCCTCCGGAATTCGCTATGATATGGCAGTAAATGATGATAACTATATTGAAGCCCTTGCTACTAAATATACTGGAGGGCGGTTAAAACTTGCGCCGGAGCATTCTGTTTCCAGTGTTTTACGCTTGATGAATAAACCGCAGATTGAGGTCTTTGAAAAGTTTTGTAAAAAGTTTTATTTTTACACTAATAAAGCGGGACTAAAAAGCCAAATTATTCCTTACCTGATAATTGGTCATCCGGGAACCACTATGGAAGATGCTTTTGAACTTCGTAATTGGCTAAGAAAAAATAAATTAAAGGTAGAACAGGTGCAGGAATTTACCCCTACGCCTATGACAATTTCCACTTGTATGTATTATACCGGTTTAGATTATGAAACAGGAAAGCCGATTCATATTCCTAAACCCTCCGAAATACGCAGGCAAAAGGAACTAATTATAAACCGGTAGAATGACATCCTTGTCGTTCATTTTGTAGTTGTTAGGCAGTAAGGAATAAATATATTGTAAATTAGAGGTAAACAAAAAGTGGTGTTCATAATTCTATTTATTCTTATAGGATACGGCTTCATAAAGTTATATAAGTTATCTAAGCCATATAATCCTTTTCACCCAACAGGAACAATAATAGATGAATATCTCCCAAAAGGTAAACGTAACATCAATATAGAGATAAGAATAAGAGATAGGGACGAAAAAGATTAAAAGTTTAACATTCTTATAGTTTCCAAGAGCAATACAATGACAGCGTGGAGAGCATAAACCTTTCCATAAAAACCAATAATGCAATAGAAATAATTGTTAATACCATTTCTCCATTCGTTAAGCACATATTGTAGTAAAAATTCCGTAGAAAGGAAATTAGATTAGTTTCCTATTGAAAATTCAGTTATATAGTTTAAAAATATCGGGATTCTTGATTTCGCAGGAATGACATTAGAATGATAGATATTATGGAAAGATTTGAGCCCGGCGAAAAGCGTAAAGGACATAACTTATCTCTCTTATTAAGAATGAGTTCCGCAGGAACGACAGATATTAACGACGGGTTTGAACCCGGCGAAAAGTGAACAACTTATCTCTTTTGTTAAGAAAAAGTTCCGTAGGAACGACAGATACTAACAACGGGTTTTAACCCGGTGGTAAAAATCCCTTTAGAAATCTTCAGTTTCTTTGGCAAATTGGAAGTTGCCGACCCATTTTTATTCAACCGCATTATTGGGGATAAAAATTAAAGGTTATAGCAGAATGCCTATAATTGTCACTCTTTATTGAAGTTATATATTCTTCCTTAGGAGCATTGCTTACCCATTGCTTACCCATTGCTAATCCCATCCGTAATGGGTGAGCAATGAGTAGGTAATGCTATTATAGAAGAAAAGCAACTTTCACAATGACAGCAAATTAACCTGAAAGGGAGAAAAAAGGAGCGGGAAAAAAGGGAATTTTAATGCCATCTAAAAAAACAAAAAAAACGGGTTTTATAACATATTGCAAGATAAAGGATTATAAATAGAAAATAGATAAAGAAAGTGCTTGACAATAACACTATATCATTTACTGTGGCAACAAATTAAGGATTCAAATTCCAGTGAGATTCATTTATCTGGAAAAAAATCCTTAGCTTTATTCATAAAATTATAGGAGACAATAGAATATGCAAAGCTCAACTTATACAGCCAGTAATATTAAAGTGCTGAAGGGTCTGGAAGCTGTCCGTAAAAGGCCTTCAATGTATATTGGAGGCACCAGTGAACGCGGTTTGCATCACTTGGTTTACGAAGTTATAGATAATTCTATAGATGAAGCATTAGCAGGTTATTGCGATGAAATTATTTGCACCATAACCAGCGAAGGAAATATTAGAGTGGAAGATAACGGACGCGGAATTCCTGTTGATATTCAAAAAGATATGGGAATTCCGGCAGTGCAGGTTGTCTTAACGGTTCTGCATGCGGGGGGGAAATTTGACGATAAAAGTTATAAAGTAGCCGGAGGTCTGCATGGAGTTGGTGTTTCAGTAGTTAATGCTCTATCTGAATTTCTGGAAGTGAATATTTTTAAGGACGGGAAAGAATACTTTATGCGCTTTGAAAGAGGTCTTCCAGTAACTGAATTACAGGTTTTAGGGGATACCAATAAAACCGGAACAGTAGTAACTTTCCGTCCCGACCCGCTTATTTTTGAAACAACGGAATTCAGTTTTGATTATTTAACTTCCCGCTTAAGAGAACTGGCATTCCTGAATAGTGGATTACGCATTATTCTAAAAGATGAACGCAGTGGTCGGGCTCATGATTTTAAATATGAGGGGGGAATAAAAAGTTTTGTGGAATACTTAAATCAGAACAAAAAACCGCTTTTCCCCAATCCGATATACATTTCCAGCGTGAAAGAAGGAATGGAATTTGAAGTAGCTCTTCAATATAACGAGGGTTATCAGGAAAACATCTTCAGTTTTGCCAATAATATTAATACTACTGAAGGGGGAACCCATTTAAGCGGATTTAAAAGCGGTTTAACGCGTGCCGTGAATACCTACATCAAAAATGCCGATCTGCTTAAAAATGAAAAGGTTAGTCCTTCCGGTGAAGATATTAGAGAAGGGCTTACTGCAGTTATTTCACTTAAAATTGCCAATCCCCAATTTGAGGGACAGACCAAAACCAAACTGCAAAATTCGGAAGTGGAAGGAATTGTTAATAGTGCTGTTTATGAAAAGCTTATGGAGTATTTTGAAGAGCATCCTGCTGAAGCAAAAAATATTACAATGAAAAGTATTTTAGCAGCACGCAGTAGAGAAGCAGCCAGAAAGGCAAGAGAACTTACCAGGAGAAAAACTGTCCTGGAAAGCGGCTCCTTGCCAGGAAAACTTGCTGATTGCACTTTAAGCGATCCGGAAAAAACAGAACTCTTTTTAGTAGAAGGTGACTCGGCAGGCGGAAGCGCCAAACAAGGAAGAGATCGTTCTTTTCAGGCAATACTTCCTTTGTGGGGAAAAATGCTGAACACGGAAAAAGCAAGAGTGGATAAGGTTTTGAACAACGAGAAAATTCAACCGATTATTTTAGCTTTAGGGGCTGGAATTGGACAGGATTTTGACATTAGCAAACTGCGTTATCATAAAATCATTATAATGGCTGATGCCGATGTAGACGGCTCTCATATTGCCACCTTGCTGATGACCTTTTTCTATCGCTATATGCGTCCCGTTATTGAAGAAGGTAAACTCTATATTGCAATGCCGCCTCTTTTTCAGGTTCGCAAAGGAAAACAGAAGGTTTATGTGTATAATGAAGAAGAACGGGATAAAGCAATTCAGGAATTTGGTGAAAAAGGTGTAATTGTTCAACGCTATAAAGGACTTGGTGAAATGAATGCAGAACAGCTTTGGGAAACCACTCTTGATCCTAAAAACCGGAAAATGATTGCTATCAAAATGGATGATGCCATTGAGGCGGATAGAATGTTTACCATTTTAATGGGCGATGAAGTAGAACCCAGAAGGGAATTTATTCAGGAAAATGCCCGCTATGTAAAAAATCTTGATGTTTAAGGAGCAAAAATAGATGTCTGAAACAACCAATATTATTCCTGTTCAAATAGAAGAACAACTAAAACAAGCATACCTTGATTATTCTATGAGTGTGATTGTTTCTCGCGCCTTACCCGATATTAGGGATGGCTTGAAACCCTCTCAACGCCGAATAATCTATGCGATGCATGAACTTAATTTAACTCCCGGAAGTCACTTTCGTAAATGTGCAAAAATTGCCGGTGACACAAGTGGTAACTATCATCCTCACGGAGAACAAGTTGTATATCCTACTTTAGTGCGTTTGGCACAGCCCTGGATAATGCGTTATCCGTTAATTGAAGGTCAGGGAAATTTCGGTTCCATAGATGGTGATCCGCCTGCAGCAATGCGATATACAGAAGCACGCCTGCAAAAAATAACAATGGAAATGCTTACCGAATTGGAGAAAGATACTGTTGAATTTAGAAGCAACTACGATGAAACCCGTCAAGAACCTACTGTTTTTCCTGCCCGGTTTCCCAATTTACTGGTAAACGGTTCTTCCGGAATCGCTGTTGGAATGGCAACCAATATGCCACCCCATAATATAGGTGAGGTCTGTGATGCCATTATTGCTCTGATTGATAATCCCGATTTGCAGCCATTGGACTTGCTGGAATATATTAAGGGACCAGATTTTCCAACTGGTGGTTTTATTTTGGGAACTGAGGGAATAAGAGAATATTTTGAAACGGGTAGAGGCAAAATTATTATGCGGGGTGAAACTGAAATTGAAACCCTACCCAATGATTTAGAACAGATTATAATTCGTTCCATTCCCTATCAGCTTTCTACAAGTCAGCTTATAGAACGAATGGTGGAGCTGGTGAAAGAAAAAAAAATTGAAGGCATTAGCGATATTCGGGATGAATCCGGACGCGATGGAATGCGCATTGTAATTCAGGTAAAACGCAATCATGATGCTCAAGTAGTGCGTAATTTGCTTTATAAATATACACAGCTGCAATCCACTTTTGGCGTAATTAATCTCTGTTTGATAGATGGTGTTCCGCAAGTTGTAAATATGAAAGAAATGTTGCAGAATTTCATTGATTTTCGGCACGAAGTTGTTTTACGCCGCACTCAATTTGAACTGCGCAATGCCAAAGAACGATTGCACATTTTAGAGGGCTTGAAAATAGCTCTGGATAATCTGGATGAGGTTATTGCTCTAATCCGTGCTTCGCAAACACCAAATGATGCCAGCGTTGGTTTACAGGAAAAATTCGGCTTAAGCGAAATTCAAGCAAAAGCTATTCTGGATATGCGTCTCCAACGCTTAACCGGTTTGGAACGCGATAAAATAGAAACGGAATATCAGGAATTGTTGATTATTATTGCTCGTCTTACCGAACTTGTTGAACATAAAGAACTTAGAATGAATTTAATTAAGGAAGAAACAGCTGAAATTAGAGATAAATTTGCCGATAAAAGGTTAACTACAATTATCCCTACTCCAGCTGGAAGTTTCAATATGGAAGACCTGATTGCGGATGAAATGGTGGTTGTTACTATCACTCATGATGGCTATGTAAAACGCTTACCTGTTGATACTTACAAAGTTCAAGCCAGAGGAGGAAAGGGTTTAAGCGCTTCCAATCTGAAAGAAGAGGACTTTATTCAATACCTCTTCGTTGCCAGCACTCATTCCTATATCCTGCTTTTTACCGATCATGGAATGTGTTACTGGCTAAAGGTTTTTGAAATTCCGGAAGCAAGTAGAACAGCCAGAGGAAAAGCCATTGTGAATTTGGTAAAACTTGCTGAAGGAGATAGAATTAAAGCTTTTGTAACTTTGAAGGATTTCCACCCCGAACAAAATATCGTGATGTGCACGCGTAACGGTTTGGTTAAAAAAACTCCTTTAACTGCTTTTTCGCATCCTCGCTCCATCGGTATTAAAGCTATCAAACTGAGAGAAGGCGATGAATTGATTGATGCCAGAATTTGTGAAGCGGGAGATGATATTCTTCTGGCTACTCATGAGGGAAAATGCAATCGTTTCAGTGAAAGCGAAATCCGTTCTATGCGTCGTTTTTCCCAAGGTGTGAAAGGAATTCGTTTGCGCAATGGAGATTATGTAATATCTATGACTATTGCCACTGCTCAGGATCAATTGGAAAACGGTAAACCCAATTCCTCCACTATTTTAGCTATTAGTGAAAAGGGTTATGGCAAACGAAGCCCTATTTCCAGTTATTCTGTTACCAGAAGAGGTTCTATGGGTGTTATAACCCTGAAGACAAATGAACGAAACGGTTATTTGGCTGCCTTGATGCTGGTGCGGGATGATGACGATTTAATGATTATCACTCAAGGCGGAATGATTATCCGACAACGGGTTTCCGAAATTTCCGTGGTGGGAAGAAATACTTTGGGAGTGCGTTTGATAAACCTTGCTCCCAATGATGTAGTGCGCGATATATCTCTTGTCCATTCAGAACCGGATGAGGAATCCCTGGATAAAGAAGTGGAAACCTTGAAGGCAAAACCGGCTTCTAACCTGGAAGAATTTGCAGATGTGGAAGATGAAGAATTCGCTGAAGAAGATGAAGAAGAAATTGAAGAAATGGATGAATCGGAAGAAGACCTTGTAAATGAAGAGGATAACGAATAAACATTGCAGAATGATGCTGACAGCAGGAATTTTATTTCTGCTGTCAGCTTGTTCTGTAAGCCAGTTTGTTCCCGGGGAAGGAGTCGTTAGCGAAAATAATTATGCTATCATTCGTGCGGATACATTATTGATTATCGTTAAACCCCAAAGCTACCCTGGAAGTTATCAGGAAATCAATAACCGTTTCTTCCCCATCTTTATCAGTATAAAAAATAATTCCAGACAAAAAATTAAACTGCAGGAAAGCTCATTCAGCATTCTTTGCAATGAAAAACAATATGATCCCGTTCCCGTAGATTACATTCTCTCTGATCTGGAACGCAGAATGATGTTGAAGGAATTTAGTGATCCTTTTTCTCCCACAACAGAATTCGGTATCACAGACAGAAATAAAGAACAGGAAATGTATTATGAACTGGTAAATAATGCATTTAGCTCGGGAGAACTTTTACCCGGTGCCAAAAAAGAAGGATATCTCTTTTACAATAGAGAAATTGCCTCCGCCCGCTATTTTACAATTAATATCCTGGGAACTGCTATTCCCTTCGTAAAGCAATAATATACATTCTATATTGAAAATACATAAAAGGAAAAAAATAAGGTTTAGAGGGTTTAGAAGGTTTAGATGGTTTATAGGGTTTAGAAGGTTTAGAGGGTTGAGAAGGTTTAGAAGGTTTAAAGGGTTGAGAGGGTTGAGAAGGTTTAGAAGGTTTAAAGGGTTTAGAGGGTTTAGAGGGTTTAGAAGGTTTAGAAGGTTTAGAAGGTTTTAGAGGGTTTAGAAGGTTTAGAAGGTTTAGATTCCCTTTGCCCTCTGCTAATAAGCCCGGAGGGCGAAACAATGATAGCGATGGTGGCGTAAGCCCCTCGGAAAAAGAGAAATAACCCCTCCCTCTAAATCTAATATTTTGATTCCGAAAAGGATTATCCGGAAGCTAAAAATCAGTTAAGAGGAAACCATTTATGATTTATCTATAAAAAAATTATCTAATATCTCTTTCGCTCACGAGTTCTCACTACAAAACAAATTTGAGGGTAGCGTAAAAGCTATTTCAGCAGGGACGACTCTTAACTTGAATTATAAATATAACTTCAAAGTTTCCACAAGGTTAAAAAGTATCTTTTATCCTTTCAATGGTCAATTTCAAATAATCAATATTGATATCTATTCCTATATAATTTCTATGATATTTTTTAGCAACAACACCAGTAGTACCGCTTCCATTAAAAGGATCGAGAACAAGGTCTCCTTCATCGGTAGAAGATAAAATGATTCTTTCCAATAATGCTATGGGCTTTTGAGTTGGATGTTTTCCGTGTATTTTTTCCCTTGCAGGTGTAGTTGGAATACACCAAACACTTCTCATTGGTTTACCTTTCTTATTGATAATATCTCCCATCCAGTCAGTATTTTTCATCAGCTCATAATGATATTTTTGTTTCTGTAAGGGGTCTTTAATTGCCCAAAGAATTGTTTCGTGAGAAGCAGTAAAACATTTTCTGGTAAGGTTTGGAGCTGCATTAGGTTTGAACCAGCAAATATCATTAATAATTCTAAACCCTTGTTTTTGTAACTCATATCCACATTGATAAATTGAATGGTAGGTTCCGCTAATCCAAATAGTTCCTGATGGTTTTAATATTTGTCTACATACAGAAATCCATTTATGGTGGAATTCTGATTTGTTATTAAATTCATCAAGCAAATCCCAGTCGCCCTTTTTCACACTTACCATTTTTCCGCTTTTACAAGTTATGGTTCCATCCGATAAAAAGTAGGGAGGATCAGCAAAAATCATATCTATTGAGTTAGGTTCAAGTTCTTCTAAAATTTCAATACAATTTCCCCAATATAAGCAGAAACCTTCAGCAGAAAAATATTTACTATAGCTCATAATCAATTAGTAAGGATATATTCTAAAACACCATCCAAAACCATTTTTATATTCAGGATATAATCAAGCTCATTAAATGCTTCTTTCAAGGGTCTTTGCGTTGTTTTCCAACCCCAACCATCAGTTATCCATATAAATTGTAGGTTATGACTTTTCCAAAAGTTATAGATATTTTTATATTCACCTGCTGTTGATTTTAATTTTGAACCGCCAACGCTGTAGAAATTGACTTCAATTAAATATAACTGACGGTCTTTTTTTATTATGAAGTCAACTTTACGATTTGTTTTATCTACAGGAAGGTCAATTCCCCATTGTTTTTCTACTTTTGACTTGTTAGCAGATGCTAAATATTCAAGGTTGTTTTTTTCACAAATCTTTTTAATATGCTTATTCATTAATTGTTCCATTGCTTTTCCTGCTCTATTTTTGCGGGCATTGGAATCCAATCCTACTTCAATTCCGAAAACATAATCAACCAAGTTCTTAATTTTGTTTGAACTTAATAACTGTAATAAGCCAGCTCTGTCAGCAAAATTTAAGGCATCTTCATCAGAAAGGTTTTTAAAATTGAACTCTTTTGCTTGGAGGTCGTTTTCATCATGAGAAGTTAACAGGGTAATACTATCTTTTCTGCAAGCAACAAGAACAGGTAAAATATGCTTAATTTCCGGATGTTTTTTCAGAAGATATTGAAATTCATTGTGGATATTCTTTTTGCCTATGAGATAGTTCATTGTATTGAGGCATATTTCAATATCCTTTATGTGCTTGGATACTTTTTCCCAGTCAACAAGATAAGACCAGTTATTGATTGTAGGTAACATAGTATTTATTAGATAGTTAAATACTTTTTCGGGGCTGTTCAGTTTTAATTTTTTATATGCGGGTAATTGTTTCAAGGTAAACCTCCCAATCTATGATAAACATTATATATACTATATAAAGCATAATTTTTATTAGTTTAGAACTGAGACATACTCCATCACCTCAATAATTCGTCACAAGTATTTCAGTAATATTACCTCTTTTTTCGGCATCGGAATTTATCATTCTTTTTGCTTGTATTCGGCTTATCTTATACTCTTTATAGAGGTTATCAAAAAAGTCATCCTCGGGATTTGTAACTCTGGGATCGGAGTTTGATAAAATCTGATAGACATCAGGTCTATCCATTTCCTTAAAAAAGTTAGCTAATCTGATTTGGTCTTTATCGGCAAAACCTTCTTTGGCATAAGAATTGAAATTGGAGGTCTTGGTTAATGGTCTATAGGGAGGATCATAATAAATTAAGGTGTTTTCTTCAACATAATTTGCAGCCAAGGAAAAGTCACCCTGTAGAATTTCTGTATTAGAAAGTGCTTTATTCGCATCCCAAAGGTTTTCTGCCTGACATATTGAGGGTTTATCATAACGACCATGAGGGACATTAAATTCCCCGTTTTTATTCTCTCTATATAAACCGTTAAAACAAGTCCTATTAAGAAAAATCATATAGGCAGTGTGTCTTATCCATAATTCGTTGTAAGTGGTATCAAGGTGCTTTTTACTATAATTAAACCTTTTTCTGATATCATAATACAAAGTAGTTCTCTCAGTTTGGGAAGCATTATTATATTTATTATCCAATTCGGATAATAAAGCAATTAAATTCTCTACAGCATATTTAATAACTTGATAGGTTATAATCAAATCACGGTTGATATCTATTATTATTGATTTATCTATCTGAAAACAGGATTGTAAATAAAAGAAAAATGCACCACCTCCAATAAATGGTTCAATATAAACAGGAATATGCATACTTTTTTTGAATTTATCCGGAAGCCGATCAACAAGTTCGGGAATTAGTTGTCCTTTACCACCTGCCCATTTTAAAAAGGGTTTTGCATCAAAGTTAAACAATTTCATCTGAGTGGTGGGCATATATTCCTTAAGGTTTACTTCAGATAATATCTGGTCTTTCATAATATCTTCTTCCCAATTATTTTAACTTTCTTGTCATTAGTCCTCACTGTCAAACAATTTGTGGGTAGCGTAAAAGCTATTTCGGCAGTGAGGACTCCTGACTCTTTGCCCTCAGCCCTCAGCCCTCAGCCCTCTGCTTTTACCGGTATTCATAGAGCATCCAACCCTCTTTTCCCAGTCCTAAAAAAATGTAATCATTAGCTACATCCAAATCGTAAACGGGAATAGTGAGAAAGATGTTGTTGATATCTTCTGTCTTGAGGGGATTAGTTACATCAATAATTTTAACTCCCCCGCGTCCTAAGGCAATAAAAAGGCGGTTATCTTTAATATCCAAGCTCAGGATTTCGTTAGTCATTCTAATTTGGCTGATGAGAGTTGGCTTTTTGGGTTCATAAACATTGAAAGCCAAGAGGTTTTTTCCGGCACCGATCCAAATTGTATTTCCGTTTTTAACCAAACAAGTGGCATCTATAATTTCGTAATTTACACCCAAAGAAACAGGATAGGATTGATCGGTAATATCTACGGCAACTAAACCAAAATCATTGAGAGCAAAAATATAAGGGTAACTTGCTACAAAGTCCTTAATGCCCCATTTTTCAGAAAAAGTAGCTAATAATTCGCGTGTGCTTCCACCGCTTAAATTAATAATATCAATTCCTCTATAACGGTCTGCCACATAAAGGATAGAACCTTCGCGGGTAAGTTTATCACCTACAATTGTTTGAGGGAAGAAAATGCGGGAGCCAGTATATAAGCTATCTATCAGAATAACCTGATTGGTAGGTTCATTGGAAGCTACATAAAGATGTTTTCCGGCAAGAGTTTCAATATCCTCAATCGGATTGGGAGAAAAAAAGGCAGCTTCCAGTTTGGGCTGCCAGGCATTAAATATGGAATAAACCCAAATGTAATTCTGGTTATTAGTATAAACCAAATCATCGTCAAAGCGGATGGAATATGCCTGCGAACTTTTAACCTGAACCAGTTGATGCAGAAATTTATTATCAATGGCAAAGAGGGATATACACATTAGCAGGCAAAGAAGAAAGAATATAAAGCGTTTCATTTTTGCTCCAGTAACCAGTTAATGATTTGTTTGGAGTTAATTCCTTCCGCTTGAGCTGCGAAGGAGGGTAAAATACGATGCTGTAACACATTGATGGCAGATGCCTTAACATCTTCTTCTGCAGGAGTTAAACGTCCATCTAAAGCAGCTCTTGCTTTGGCAGAAAGAATAAGATATTGAGAAGCACGTGGTCCTGCTCCCCAGGCAACCCACTGTTTAATTTCATTTAAGGCATCATCCGTATTGGGACGGGATTTTCTTACTAAATTTACGGCAAACTTAAGAACATGATCGCTTACAGGAAGAGAACGCACTGCTTGTTGTAAAGATATTATTTGTTCACCTGTCAGCTGAGGTGTAATTACAGGATTTTCCAGTCCCGTAGTGCTTTCAGCAATTTGGAGTTCTTCTTCTAAAGTAGGGTAATCAATATTGATAAAGAACATAAAACGGTCTAACTGCGCTTCCGGAAGGGGATAAGTTCCTTCCTGTTCAATGGGATTTTGAGTTGCCATCACTAAAAAAGGTTTACTTAAGGGACGGGTAACGGTTCCGCTGGTTACTGCATATTCTTGCATTGCCTGTAATAAAGCTGCCTGAGTTTTAGGAGGTGTGCGGTTAATTTCATCTGCCAGAATGATATTGGCAAAAATAGGACCTTTGATGTATTCAAAGTGCTTTTTTTCGGTAACGGGGTCATTTACCAAAATCTCCGTTCCGGTTATATCGGAAGGCATTAAATCGGGGGTAAATTGAATCCGACTGAAAGAAAGTGAAAGTGCTTTTGCCAGAGAAGAAATAAGCAAGGTTTTTGCTAATCCCGGAACACCTTCCAGAAGAATATGTCCATTGGCAAAAAGGGCAATGAGGACATCGGTTAGAACTCTGTCCTGACCAATTATAACATTATGTATTTCGTTCAGCAGGGTTTCTTTCAAGCTCTGCATTGCAGTTATATCTTGTATCAGTTCTTCTTTAGTCATTTATTTTATCTCCTTTAATAGCTGTGAATAAGAGTTCAGGACCAAGAACCGCGAAAGCAATTATGCCCCATAAACTCATTAATCCGGCAGTTAGAATATGACCAAAAGCCATAATTGCCGAGGCAGTGGTCTTTGTCAATCCAAATCCTATACTGAAAATAATAATCATCATCCATTCGTTACTGCCAAGTTGAGCGGGAGGTTGAGGAATGGCATAGGAAAGATTTATTAAAGTATAACCAAATAAAACCAGAGCAAAAGGATATAATATTCCAAAAGCTCGGAACAGCAAATAAAAATATATTCCATCCAATAAAACTCCTCCGGCAGTTAAAAATAATGCCGAAACCAGCTTGAAAGGATGATGTTCAAAGAGGTTAAGCTCACTGATAAACATTTCTATAGCCGGGTTTATTTTTGCCTTTGCTTTTTGGGGCAACCAGGAAAAAAGCGAGGAAATAATTTTCACCGCCAATTCCTTTTTCCAAACAGAAATAAGCAGTATAGAAAAAGCTACTATAAAGATCAGCAATAATAAACAAAGTAAAATGACCATTGGAGTGCTCAGTTCAACGGTTGTAAAAGGTAAAACAATGATGATAAACAAGATGGCAATAGTATCAAAGACCTTATCTACAAATACCGAAGGCAATACTTTCATATAGGGTAGAGAATAATTTTTTTTAATGAACCAGGCACGGGCAAAATCTCCTGCTCTGATAGGAATTAAATAGTTGAGCAGATTTCCCGCCATAGCATACAGCCAGGTTTTGAATATACCTGGATTAGCAGGAGCGGGAATAAGTAAACGCCAACGCAAAGAACGCAAAAAATAGGCAGAAAGGTATGCCACGGAAGCAATTATAACCCAATTATAATTGACTTGTGCAATTTGGGATTTAATTTCCTCTAAAGGAGTATAATATAACCAGGCAGCAAGCAAAAGGATGCCTATAATTAGCCCGATTACTAATGAATTACGATTTTTTCGGGTCATTCACTATTTTCCGGAGTGAAAAGCAGATAATAATGGTGAGCCCAATATTTTTTGAACCGTTTGGGAGCAGTTCTTTCCACAAAACTATATTTAAACATCTTTTCGGCAAATTCACTGTCTTCATCCTGATAATAAGTAAGAATGGTAACAGGTTCTGTATTGTTTTCCTGAATTTCCTGTTTTTTCAGCAGGCGGTTAAAAAAGAGTTCTTTTTTCATTCCAATATCGGGCCAGGGGGGACAATCAATATAGTTTTCGTCTTGCAATTGCCATTTATTTTGTTTCATCAGGAATTTGATGGTGGCGGGATCAAGATATTCCGGATGCAAAAAAGGGTATTTCTCCGGTGAATAATCCTTTATCTGCATTTTATAGCCGATTCCGTTTCGGTTGGGAACACAAATTAGAATTGCCTTTTTGCAAACTCTGCAGAATTCGGAAAGAAAACTTCTAATGTTTTGAGTAAACCACAAAGCGGAAAAATTGAAGCCCAAATCAAAATGTTTGTCAGGATAATCCAGTTTCACATAATCAAGGTTATATTTGATATCGGTATGTAAACGCAATTCTTGCCACAATTCCCGAATTTTTTCTATGCGTTCTAAATTATGATCTTCCAGAGAGACCTTTATTCCCTGTCTTGCCAAATTTAGCAGATTTATACCGCTTACTCCGGTAAAACCAAAACAGGGTGTTTCCAGAGCCGATTGAATTTTATAGGTCTTACAAACAAAATCCAGCAACTTATTGAGGACAATGCGTTCATAAGAAGAGCCCAAACCCTCATCCGGATTATCAAAATATTTTGCCCAGTCATTAATAATCGGAACAGCCATCAGCGTTTCTGATAGTCCTTTATGGTTATTTCAAATTCGGGAATGGTGAAATGGGATTTGTAACCTTCTTTTTCCATTATGTCGTAATAGGCGCTCACATCGTAAAACCAGCTTTTGGAAATTAGCTCAAAACGGCTGATCCATAATTCATTCTTCACGAGACGAGCAAGTTTTTCACCCCAGGCAAAGAAAATTCTATCAAATCTTAAAGCACGGGGATAGTTTTTTCCGTGAAGCTGACGGGAAATAAAATCTACCAATGATTGTAAACGCACCGGTTCACGATCTGCTACCGTAAGCGTAAGTCCACTTTTCCATTCGTGGGTTGCAAGATAGAGAAATGCTTTCACCAAAGCATCAATATGACAAAGATGAATCCAAATAGGTCTGTTTATAAGCGGGAAAAGATGTTTGTCTACTAATTTTACCATTTGATAAGGGAAACCGAAATCGCCTTCTCCATAAGCAATACTGGGACGGACAATTCCTGCATTCAGTCCATTTAAAATAGCGCGATTGATGATGCGTTCCGATTCTATTTTCGTGTAATGATAATAATTATCAGGGTTTTTCTCAGTTTGCGGACCGGCAGGTAGTTCCTGAGGAATAGTACCAAAAACACCTACGGAAGAACAATAAATCAAACGGGCATCTTTGGCAAGGCAATATTCTACCATCTGTCCAGTGCTGTAAACATTACTGCGGAGATATGTTTCTTGGGGATATTTTCTGCCACCGCGTAATGCACCAATATGCAGAATGGTATCAAATTCATTCGTAAAGAGAAATTCCTTTAATGAAGCAGTATCGGCAAGGTCAATAGCTACAAGACGAATTGCCTTTTCAAATTCCTGATAGCGCCTCGGATCTGTCTTAGGACGTACTAAAGCTGTAATATTAAAATCGGGACAGGACTTTAACATTTCCCGCAAAACATTTCTACCAATAAAACCGGTAATTCCGGTAATTAGAATTTTAGCCAAAAATCCTCTTTATTAAATTGCGTCTGTGGTGATGATGAGAATGATGAGGTCGGTAAACCTGAACATATTCATAAGGGATATTTTCTCCGTTGGCAATGCAGGAAGGGAAAACATAAAAAAGCAAATGCGCGGTATGATTATCAATCATCTCTTCTACCTTATCGCGCGCTTCAAAATAGGCAAGATATTTACCCCGAATATGATCGTCCGAAGCAATAAAATGTGTCCAACCCTTATTTACTAAAATCCAGGCAGTGGACTTAACCTTTTCGCCATAAAGTCCAAGCAAGCTTCCGGCATTGGTTTGCATATAAATATTACGATAAATCAGGTCTTCAGCGCGAGAGGGTTTTTGCATAATGCTCACATAGCGTTCCGCATGAGCCAAAATAGGTTTGTAACCAGCACGTAATAGGGGAAAGATATTATTATAAAAATCACTGGGCAGACCATTTAAGTCGCTTTCCAAAAGGATATACGAACTTTTACCCATAGTCAGATTGTGGGTTTTTATGTCTTCCAAAATATCGGGTTGCAAATAAATCTCAAAACCGGGTTGAATATCAAGGTCTATACCTGCATCTTTTACTTTATTAACGATAGTATTGAATTTCTCATCATATTCCTGACGACTGTATTGATAATGACCCTTAAAGTAATGTGCCGTTAAATAAACTCTTTTAATTCCACCTTCTGCCATCTGGCATAACTGACTGAGAGAATCATTTAGGGATTTTGAACCATCGTCAATATTAGGCAGCAGGTGAGTATGAATATCAACCATTGATCAGGGTAATCTCTCTTTTATCATAGCTACGAATTCCAATAAAACAGAGTTATTAGGATAGGGCTTCAGCATTTTAGCTGAATCGGCAAGCATATTTTCTACTGTTTTACGAGCTTTATCAAAACCCAGCAGAGCTGTATAACTGGCTTTGGAAACAGGAACATATTCTTCATCCAAACCCTCACTTCCGCGAGAATAATCCGCTTCAATATCTTCAATCATTTGATAGGCAATTCCTAAATTCAAGGCATAAGCTCTCATAACCTGATGTGTTTCTTCATCTGCACTACTTAGCAAACAGGCAATATCGGCAGCTGCCTGTAATAACGATCCGACCTTTTTCATATCAATATAATTCAAGGTGTTTATTTTCATCACTTTATGCCGGCTGGAAAGAGCTACTACCTGTCCTCCAATCATTCCATAACTTTTTGTGGCATTGGATAGAATGTGAATTGCTTCCAGGGATTGTTCCGGGTTTTTAATCTCGCTGATAATTTCATAAGCAAGAGAATAAAGTGCATCAGCAGCCAAAATAGCTATGGCATTACCATATTTTATATGCAATGCTGGCTGACCTCTTCGCTTTGTTCTATTCATCACACTTGGCAAATCATCGTGAACTATGGCTCCATTATGTAACAATTCAATAGCGACTGAGGACTTTAGAGCATCCGGAAAAGCGCGATGTTTCTTAAATCCCGTAAGCATTTCAAACATAGAAAGAAGCAGTAAAGGACGCCATCTTTTACCTCCTGGAATTACTGCCTCATAAATTGCTTTTTTAAGCTCTGTGGCATATTTGTCTTCAAATGTTAGTGCGTTTTTAAGTTCCTGGTCAATAAGTTCAAAACGCGTCTCAAAATACTTCTGTAAAAGCAAATCATACTCCCTTTTCATCAAGCTTGACAAAAGCTACTATTTAACTACTTCTTTTTTATAAAATACCATAGTTTTGTCAAGGTTTTTCTCTATTTTACACCGAAATCACCGAAAACACTGAGAACACAAAAAAAATAGTGTAGCTGGAGGACACCGTTCCTCCGCAAAATATGTAGCCGGAGGACGCTGTTCATTCGCATACAAAAACCTGAATTTTAAAAGCCACATTATAGCGATAATAAGTGACTCTTTGGTTTTGATTTTAATTTTGATTTATTTTCTTTCTCCTGGATCATTAGTTCGCGTGTTAACTTTTTCAGGATGACTCACTCAACCCTATAAACCTTCAATACCTTCTCAACCCTATAAACCTTCTAAATCTTTATACGAGGGGTTTACACACCCTTATACATCATTGTGTCTCCCTCCGGGGCTTTTGGGAACCGGGAAAGGTAAATAAAAGAAAAATAATCGGGGCTTACTTTTTACGAGGGGCTTACGCCACCATCGCTATCATTGTGTCGCCCTCCGGGCTTATTAGCAGAGGGCAGAGGGCAAAGGGAATCTAAACCTTCTAAACCATCTAAACCTTCTAAACCTTCTCAACCCTCTCAACCTTCTCAACCTTCTAAACCTTCTCAACTCTCTCAACCCTATAAACCTTCTCAACCTTCTCAACCCTCTCAACCCTCTCAACACTCTCAACCCTATAAACCTTCTCAACCTTCTCAACCCTATAAACCTTCTAAACCTTCTCAACCTTCTCAACCCTCTCAACCCTCTCAACACTCTCAACCCTATAAACCTTCTCAACCTTCTCAACCCTATAAACCATCTAAACCCAATAAACTTTATAAACCCTACAAACCCTTCAGAACTTCAGACCTCTGGACTTCTCGCCTTCTTGACCTCCCGACCTATATTTTCGCTTGCAAACCAAGAGAAAAGTTTCTTCCCGGTTCTGGATATCCATATTCGCTTTGGTAATCTTCATCCAAGACATTTTCCACAGCTATAGAAAGTTTAAGTCGTTTCCAGGGGATGGTTAATATTAAATCGTGTTTCCAATAGGGAGCTAAAGTATGATATCTTCCGTCATCGTCTTGAGAAAGACATCTATCTCTGTAGGAACTGTTTATCCTAAATCCGATTTTATCGGGAAAAGTGAATTGCTGGCATAATTCAAGGGAATTTTTTGGTGTTTCAGTTAAGTAATAATCGCTTATTTTCCGGTAGCTGAGATAAGCATAATTAACGCTGGTCTGGAAAAATTTATCCGGAGAAAAGCTTACTCCGATTTCTGTTCCCTGTGATTGAACTTTATAGATATTTTCATAGCGTCCGTTATACAAATCAATCAGGTCTTTGGTATCGTTAAAATAAACGCTGAAAGACAGAGAAATTTTGTTTTGCCAAAGTGCCTGATTATGATTAATTTCCAGTTTCAGAGAATTTTGCGGTTTTAAATCGGGATTTCCCTTACTGGCTGAATAAAGTTGACGCATAGTTGGATGAGAAGTATTTCGACCCATAGCAAAAGATGTTTCACTATCAGGAATTATTTCATACACAATTCCTACTGCGGGTTCCAATTGAGGTTGAATTTTGTTATTATCTCTATTTATTCTGGTATTAACTCCTATTCCGGTGGTTAATAACAACTTAGGAATAATGGTGCATTCAAATTGAGTAAATGCCTGATGAATATGGACAACCGAATCCGTCCATTGTTGGTAAGAATCATTATCTTTCCGGGTATTGCCCTGGATATCGTAATTATAACCAATATCCAGTTTTTTATTTCCCGTAAATGTTTTAGTAAAACGGGAATGAAAGCCAAAACCGGCATTGTGCATTTTAGAATCCAAAGCTAAATTTTCATAAGCAGGGTCTTTATATTCCAAATAGCGATCGGTGCTTCCATCATTGATTAACTGCAGATTTAAAGTGCCTGATTCACTCACTTGCATTTTAGTCCATAAGCCGATATGATAACGCATCCAGTCCTGATATTGCCTATAGCGTTGTTCATAAATAGAAGAAGGAATATTCTTTTTATCCATTTTATTATAGCCAAAGTCCATACCTAAATTATGGAAATTTAAGAATTCCTTTTCCAGAGAACCGGAAATGTTATAGAGGCATTTATCGCTGTTATTACGAACCCCTCCATCTTCATAAGGGGTAGGAATAAATTTTTCGGAGAGCACAAAACCGTCTGTTTTTTCCTGGGAAACTCCTATACGGTAATTCCAGGTATCAAAACTATGAGCGGAAGATAGGGTTATTTCAT
>Ga0265295_1000346_pt1 | contig 94280 bp, 70 predicted proteins | sample Munlansysbiofilm_FD_192503 | JGI IMG/M metagenome (GOLD analysis project Ga0265295, IMG submission 192503) | Leachate microbial communities from a municipal landfill in Southern Ontario, Canada - Methane capture system biofilm | ecosystem: Engineered > Solid waste > Landfill > Unclassified ... | reverse complement strand
CTTGTCGCCACTGACAAATACCTGCTGGCGGACTACCCCATCAGCCCGGAAGAGCTTGTGACTATCAAAGCCTACCGCCAGTTTTTACGTGATCTGCCCGCGCAGGAAGGCGCGCCTTGGGACGGCGGCGGCGAACTGACGCCGTGGCCGGAACTGCCGGAGGTGTAATAATGCGTCACAACCGTACCGCCATCATCAACAAGGCCCTCATGCGTGTGGCCGCACCCGGCGCCACATCGCCCGATGAAAACAGCCTCACAGCACAACACGCCAATGCTGTATATGACAGCGCGCTGGATTTTTGCCTGGCAGGCTACCCATGGGTCTTTGCAGCTAAGTTCAAGGCCCTTGAGCAACTGGCGGATGCGCCCGTTCCGCACCTCAAAAGTTTTGTCCTGCCGCCCGACTGCCTGCGCGTCATAGGCGTCACCAATGCGCACGGCCGGGCATGCCGTGACTACCTACTTGCGGGCAAGGCCCTGCACAGCCGTCACGCCGGTCTTGTGCTGCACTATGTCAGCGCCGATGCCGCACAGACTTTCCCCGACCACTTTGCAGATGCCCTTGCCTGGCGTATTGCGCTGGAAATTTCTCCGTATGTGGAGCAGGGCGCCACCAACGCCAAAACATATCTGGAGATGTTCGAGTACGCCATTGACCAGGCCAAGGTCCACAACGATGCCCAGGCCCCCGCGCCTGCCGCGCCGTCCCCCTATCTTGAAGAGAGGCTCGGCTGATGCCCGTCTATCACCTGCAAAACGTCCTCAATGGCGGCGAGATTACGCCCCTCATGCGTGGGCGCGTTGACCAGCCCCGCTATCAGACCGGTGCGCAGACCATGCATAACATGGTCCCCATGCCGCAGGGCGGTGTAACGCGCAGGCCCGGAACGCGCTTTCTCGGTATGGCCAGCGGCGACCGGTGCCGCTTCATTCCGTTTGTGTTCAGCGCCACCCAGGGCCGCATGCTCGAATTTGGTGATCATGTCATGCATGTCTGGCTGCCCGACGGCACACAGGTGGACAAGAGCTTTGCAAGCCCCTTTGCGGCGGCTGATCTGGCCGCCATCCGTTACGCACAAAGCGCCGATGTCATTTATTTCGCCCACCCAGACTATGCCCCATGCAAGCTTTCCCGCCATGCCGACGACGACTGGCGCTTCGCCTCGCTCCTTTTTTTACCGGGAATAGCTGCCCCCACCGGCCTTTCCGGCAGCATCGTAGATCGTGGCGCTAATAATGGTGACGCCACGCGCACATATACATATGTTGTCACCGCCGTGGATGAAGAAACCGGGCAGGAATCCAACCCCTCAGCAGAGTTTAGCATAAATGCCAAGTCTCTTGATTCAATGGAATACATTATACGTTTAACGTGGGAAGCCAGCGCCGGGGCATCCTATTACCGGGTATACAAGAAGAAATACGGCGTGTTCGGATACATCGGCAGATCAGGCGCAGAGCGCACATTTGATGATGAAAACATCGGCGCCGACACTTCAGACACTCCACCCAAGCATGAGAACCCTTTTGCCGATGGCAACTATCCCTCGCAGGCGTTCTTTCATCAGCAGCGCCTGGGTTTTGCCGCCAGCAACAAGAAACCTATCACCATCTGGCTTTCCCGCACCGGCGACTTTGAAATCATGGCCTCTTCGACGCCGCCGCGTGACGATGATGCCATAACCGCCACCCTGGCATCCACACAGGCCAACCGCATTGTCTGGCTTCAGCCCGACCGCCAGGCCCTGGCTTTTGGCACAGAGGGCAGTGAGTGGACGCTCAAGGCCAGCGAGGGCGTGGCCCTTACACCGTCAAACATCTCCTTTGAACTGCAAACAACCATCGGCGGCGATGATGCGGTACAGGCCATGTCTGTGGGCGGTTCCGTGCTGTTCCTGCAACGCGGCAGTAAGTCCGTGCGCCAGCTTGCCTACAACTACAGCGCTGATAAATATTTGCCTCAAGACCTCAACTTGCTGGCTAGGCACATCTTGGCGGATACCAGCATTGTAGCTTGGGCATACCAGCAGGAGCCGCACAGCAGCATCTGGTGCGTTCTGGCCGATGGCTCCATGGCCGGCCTTACTTACATGCCGGAACATGAAGTTGTAGGCTGGCACAGGCACACAACAGAAGGGCAGATCAGGGACGTGGCCGCCATCCCCGGCACTCCTGACGATCAGGTCTGGCTGCTGGTGGAGCGCCCGTGCGGCTTGTGCGTTGAACGGTTTGAGACCTTCTTTGACAGCGATAATCTGACTGACGCCAATTTTCTTGATAGCGCACTGCGCTATGACGGCCCGCCCAAAGCTGAGTTCTTTGGCCTTGACCACCTGGCCGGGCAGACTGTGCAGGCATTTGCAGACGGCAGCACCATTGATGCCCTCACCGTTGGTGCGGATGGTTCCCTTGTTTTACCGCGTCCGGCGAGTTCCGTGCTTGTTGGCCTGCCGGCCCATTCTCGCCTTGCCCTCAATCTGCCCGAGGTCAATACGCAAAAAGGCTCCAGCGTACTCAAAGGCCGCAAGGTTTCGGGCGTGCGCTTTCGCGTTTATCGCAGCATGAGCTTCCAGGCAGGCTTTGGCGTTCACCTGCACCCCGTCATTGACCGCCAGATACGCGGCGGCAGCTTTCAGACCACTCCATTCTACACTGAAGGTACTGACCTGCATATGGAAACATGTGCCGGATGGACAGACACCACTCCCCTGACAATCGAAGTATGCACCCCAACACCGCTGACTATTCTTTCAATACTCACCGCTATGGATATAGCCCCGTTTTCCGGCAAGGGAGGAAACTGATATGGGTATGGACCCGGTAACCCTGGCCGTGGCCATGGGCGGCATGGCGGCACTGTCCAGCCTGTCGCAAACGAATGCGGCCAATCAGCAAGCCAGATACCAGCAGGCGCAGATGCAGGCAAATGCAGCAGCCGCCCGCAATCAGGCTCGCATCGCGGCAGAAAAAGGCCGCATCGCAGCCGAAAACATGGACCGTGAAAAGTCCGCCATGCACCGGGAATATGCCGACATCCAGTCCGGCAACGTGGCAAGCATGGGGGCCTTGGGCGTTGATATGTCCAGCGGCAGCGCCGCACAGGTACTTTCCGGCAATGCGTCAAGCTATGCCGCAGACGTTGGGGCCAACCGTTACCAGAAGTCCGTAGGCCTGTGGGAAACACGGCAGAATGTCCGTGCCCAGGAAGCCAATGCCGCAAACTTTGACAGCGCCGCCAGCTACTATGGCAGCACGGTCAAAGGTCTTGGTCATTCACTGCTCACGGCTGGCGTACAGGGCCTTGTTTCCGGCATCAGCGCATATTCCATGGCAGGAGGCTTTGCTGGTCCGGCGGCTGGCTCCGCCAGTGCGGCGTCAATTGCGCCGGGCATTGAAGGCATAGCCCGCCGCACCTCAAATTCATTGCCGACACTTCTCAAGAGCATGAGGGGGTAAACCATGCCCATACGCATACAGCAATACGCCACATCCTCGCGCCGTGTTCAGGTTGGCGGCATTGATCCCGGCTTCCAGCAGGCCCTTATCCGCCATGTGGGGCAGGATGCAGCGGCATCCACAACGCAGGCCCTGCTTGACGCCGGCAAGCAGCTTACCGAAGTGGGCATCAAGGAGTACGTCAGCCAAGAAACTGCCCGCGTTTCCCAGGCCCTGCAAGACTACAAGGCGCAGCTTTCTGCGGAGCAGGAACGCTATACCACCACCAATCAGGGCCAGAACGCTCTGGACGCGGGCCGGCACTTCGACCGCTTCGCGCGCGAAGCGGCTGCGCCACTGGCCGAAAAGTTCTCTGGCAAGTTCCGCACCATGTTCATGCAGGATGCCGCGGCCTTCGGCCTGCGCTTCACCGAGCAGGGCCAGGCATACGCCGGGCAGCAGGAAAAGGCGTGGAAGAAAAGCCAGTGGGACGGTGATGTAGCCCAGACTATGGATTCCATAGCACAAGACCCCGGCAATAAAGATTTTATCGAAACAGCCTTGGGCAATCTCAAAGGACGTTATGCCGAGATGTTCCCCGGCATGGACTATCGTGCCGTTGATGCGGAAATCAACCACAAGGCTGCCGGTATCATTATTGACAGTTTTCTTGCCAAAGAGGACGTGGGCCACGCCCGTGGAGCCTTTGAGCAGTACAAGGGCATCCTTGGCGCTGCCGCACCGCAGTATGAGGCCCGCATAAAGTCAATGGGCCGTGAGCTTCAATCCCGCGCCGAAGCCCAGGCAGAAAAGGCCAAAAACCACAAAGCCCTTGAAGCCGCCCGCATGCTCATGGACATCTACGGCGGCGACACACAGCAGGCCCTGGCTGCAATAGCAGAACAAGCAAATAATGTTGAAGACCGCCTGCGCGTCACGCAGTCCTACATGACCCTGCGCAATATTGACGATGCCGCGCAAGCCCAGGTCAGGCAGGAAAAAACCATCGCCGACCAGAACAATATACTGGCGCAAATCAAGGCCGCCGGCAGCGACCCCACTGCACTGAATGCCATAATTGCCGATGCCGCTCCGGAGCACAAACAGTTCGCATTGGTCCATGCGGAGCAGGCGCTTGGCAAACAGCCCCCGGCTTTTTCAGAGCCGCAAGCCTGGGCAGAGGCCAACACCGCCATTCTCAACGGTGAACGCTATGAAATAGTAGCTGGCCGTTACGCCGGGCGTCTGGCCAAGGCAGATATGCAGGAGCTTAAAACCCTGGCCGGCAAGGAAGACAAACAGAACGAAAAAGAATGGAAACTCTACTTCGACCGCATCTGGAGCACATCTTCCCATGCCCGCATTACTGACACTGCCGACCGCAACCAGAACAAAAACCAGCTTGAATACGAAGTCGCCCGTCGCCTGCGCGGCGTCACGGATCCGCAAGAGGCCCGCGACATCATCTTTGCCCTGGTGCATGACAGGCAGGTTCCGGGCTTCTTCGGCTGGAGGTTTGGCGGCAGTACTGTAAATTCCATTGAAGCTATGTCTTATGCCCCCCAGGATATTCAAATTGCCATTCCTAGCGATGCAAAAAAATCAATTAAAGAACAGGCCGATAGAATGGGTAAAACACTCTCTGATGATGATATTAAAAAAATATATTTAAGTAACGTGAAAGGAGGCCTTTAATATGCCTACTATCACTAATGATACGGCTGGCCCTTGGGATTTTTCTGCATTGGATACAGAACAGGTCACAGATTCACCATCTGGCAATAGCTCCGTTGCAGTAGAAACAAACACCTCTTTCACACAACCCCAATGGGACTTCTCTGTCATTGACAGCACGCAGCCTGCTCCATCCGAAACCGCCGCCCAAAACCTCAACTACAGCGGGCGCTACAGCCAGCAGCAAATCATTGAGGCCCGGCAAAATGCAGACCGCCTTGGGGCCAGCTTTGACGATACCTTGCAGCACAGTGCCGTGGCCGCACAGCAGGCCGGGGCCATCACACCGCAAGATTTGCAGGGCTTTTCACCGGAATTTGTTGCCGCGCTGGCCAACAACGGTAAAACAGTTTTTGCCGCCCGCGAAGACCTGCCCCTGTTTAACCGAATAGCCACCGGCCTTTTTCGGCTCAGCTACCCGCATATTTTAAGCAATGCGCTTTTTGACCAAGGCTCACCCGATGCCAGGGCCGCAACCCAGGCTCAAGGCCAGGCAGAGGCGCAAATGTGGCAAACCAGATATTCCGAGCTTGAACGCGCTGGCATTCGCCTGCGCGAAGGCGCGGACCAGGTTGAAGACGCCATGCGCGGCCTTATCATCGGCGCAACCGAAGGCTGGGCCGCTGGCATCCGTAAGGATATTGAAAGCAACCCCCGCCTTGCCTACGTGGAAGACAATAGTAACACGCTTGATTATATTGAAAATATCGGAAAAAACGTGCGCAGCGGCCTTGAGGTAAAGCGGCAGACCCGCCCGGCCATGCTGCCTGAAGCCGAAAGCGCGGCCCAACGCTACCTTGAAAATGTCGTCGCTCTGGCCCCACAAATTGGCGTTCAGGTAGCTTCCGCCTTTGTCAGTCCCCATTTGGGCATGGCGATCATGGGTGCGCAAATCGGCGGCGGAACGTATTTGAACCTCACTGACCAGGGCATTGACCCTGATACCGCGCTTGCCGCATCCATCGGCAACGCCCTGGCCCAGGCTCCACTTGAACGGCTCGGGCTTGAAAAGGCTATGGCTGTTTTTAAAACTTCCGGCGTGTGGAACACAATAAAAGCCATTGGTGGCTCTGCTGTCATTGAAGGCATCACGGAGTGGATGCAGACCTACCCCGAAGCTGTGGCCGAAATATGGGCGCAAACAACGCAGCAAGGCGGCGATTTTGAGCAAGGGTACAAAACCTTTGTGAACCGCTTAGGCGAAATCACCTTGCAGGGTATGTATGAGGGCGCACTGGCGCTGCCTTACGGCGGTCTGTTCGGCGGCATGGGCATGCTCAAAAACGGTCGGGGGCAATTCCCATCACAGCTTTCGCCGGAATTGCAGCAGTTTTTCACGCAAGAGCTTGCACAGGCCCAGGCCTATGCCCAGCGCCAGGCCCTTACCGATGCCCTCAACACGGCAGCCCAAAGCATTGACAGCATGACAACCATGCGCCAGGGGCCACAGGCCGTGGCAGAAATGCTTGATGAAGTCATACCCCCGGCATTACAGCAAACGTGGATAGGCGCAGACGATGCCGTAACCCTGTATCAGGAAGCGCAAGAAAAAGGCGAGGCCGAAGCCGCCGCCGTGCTGGACACTCTGGGTACGAATGCCGAAGGCCTGCAACAGGCTGCGGAACAGGGCGCTCCCCTGCCCGTAGCCACTGCCAAGCTGCTTACCCACATGTCTGGTGATACCCGCGCCCGCGCCATGGCCGCCCTGCGCGCCACTGCTGACGGCGTAAGCGGCGCAGAAGCCGCAAACTACAATCCAATGGAGCGCGCGCGCGATGCCATGCAGCGCGTGCTTGACGGGCCGCACGGCGGCGATGACAGCGACCCCCCGGCCACCGGCACGGCCGCCGCCCTGGCAGAGGCCAGCAGCGCCCAGAAAATCCGCGCCGACGTTGAACGCGAGGTCACGCGCATCACGCAGGAAATTGAGGCCGCTGGCTTTCCCCGCCATGTGGCGCAAACCAACGCCGCGTTGCACCAGCAGCAGGCCTTGGCCATGAAGGCAGCCTACGGGGTTGACCCTGTTGCCATTTTGCAGCGCCGCACCGTCACCAGGGTTCTGGCAGATCATGCGCAGCAGCCCCGGCAAGACGCGCTGTTTCACGCCATGTACGCGGCCAAAGACGCAGATATGACAAGTTTTTTCAGCCGGGTGCAGGCTGAAGGACCACAGGCTAAAAAATCCTATTTTGCTTTTTCCGTACCCGGTGAACTTGAGGGCGTACCTTTTCGTATTCCTTCAGATACTGCGCTGCACCAAGCCAAGCGCCATAGCGACATTACCCCGCAGGATAACGCAGTCCTACCCCATATTTTCCAAAACCTCACGGCAGAAAATACCGCGCAGGTTAATAGGCAGGGCGTTTATGGCCGACAGTACATCGGCACGGCCGAGGTCAACGGTGCTCATTATGGCGTGGCGTTTGAAGTAAATAAAAAAGGCGAGGTCTATGTGACCACGCTTTTTAAAGATAAGCCCAAGCGGCTTGAAGATTGGCTGAATAAGGAACAAAAGAGAGCTTCCATAGTGCCGGAGGCGTCCAGTGCGGAGCGCCATCAGAAACCCGGCGTTGGCTACGGCAAGCCCTCTTCTGCTAAAACTCTGCGCCAGATGCTGGCAGAAGTCAATAGCCGGGAGATGCATCAGCAAGAACAGTCCGGCCCCCTCGGTTCCGTCAGCCTGTCGCCGCAGTCGGCAGCCGTCAGCATTTTTGACGGCGCCAACCTCTCCACCATCCCGCACGAATCCGCCCACATCTTTCTTGACGATCTCATGCGCATTGCTGCCGATGATGGTTCCATCGCCCTGGCCGAATTGCAGCGCGCCGTGGCCGTCAACCTCAAGGGCGAAACAACTGAAACCGCCCGACAGGTACAAGCCTTGCTGGCCCAGATGCATAAGGCCATTCCGCAAGACCGCCTTACCGCCCTGCACACCCTGGCCGCTGATTTGCGCGCCCAGGCACAGGAAGGCCGCGCCGAAGCCAAACGCCTTGATGAAGAAGCCACAACCCTGAAACTGCAGGATCAAGAACAGGGCATTGAAGACACTGGCCAGATAACAGAGTGGAAGCAGTCCCGCGCAAAACAGTATCAGGCTGAATCTCGCGCTGCTGCCCTGCGCCGTGCGGAACGCTCCGTCCGCCAGTCCATAAAGCATCTGCACGGCCTTGATCAGGCCCGGGCAGATATCCGCACCCTGCGCCAATGGGCCGGCGTGGCGCCAGAAGGCGACCTTGCCCCCGGATCAGAAGAGTATGTGAAGTTTCATGAAGCCGTGGCCCGTGGCTTTGAACAATATCTTATGGAAGGTAAAGCACCCAGCAAAAAGCTGGACGGCGTGTTTAGCCGACTGCGTGCCTGGCTGCTTGAGATTTACAAAGAAGCTCGCGATGCTCTGGGCCTGCCCATAAGCGATGACGTGCGCCGTGTCTTTGACCGCATGATTGCTACCGACCAGCAGATGAAGCAGTCCAGGCATTTGCAGAATACCCTTGCCGCAGAACGTGGCTTTGCCGCAAACCATGCTGAAAGCTTTGATGAATGGGAAGAACTGGCAGAAATGCTCAATCAGGCAGAACGTGAAGTGCAGGCCACGGCAGACAGGGCTACCCTGCGCCAGCGCAACAAGCGCTTTAAAGAATATTATGCCGATGCCCTTGAATCCCTCAACGCTTCACCATTCTGGCAAATGGTAGACAGCGTAGCCGCGCGCACCAGATCGGCAGACGGTCGCTCTACAGGCGGCCTAACCCGTGAAAGCGTGGTCCACTTCATCGGCGCGGAACGCACGGCAGAACTTTCAAAGGCCCGTCCCGGCATCATCAATGCCCAGGGCGGCGGCATCCATGCAGACATCGCCGCCATGGAACACGGTTTTGAAGATGCGGATACTCTGCTTCATGACCTGTACGATGCCCTCGTCATGCGGCGCGAAAGCAAAAAATCCCTGGCCCGCTCCCTGGCAGAACAGCAGTTGCAGGCAGACGACAGCCTCAATGACGCCGAACTCATGGCACTGAGTGCGGAAAAATACGCCGCATACCTCGACAGGGTGGATGAAACCGTCCTGCGCATTGCCGCCCGCAAAGGCTACCGCACAGTGGAAGAGCAGGATCGCTTCATCCGCAACAGCATCACGCCGCGCACCCGCATCCAGGCTATGGCCGCCGACCATCTGCGCCATACTCCACTGCGCGACATCACGCCGGAACGGTATCAGGCCATGCTTGATAACGCCCTGCGTGACCGCAGCAAGGCGCTGGTTGACGGCGATGTCATGGGGGCCGTGCGCGCTGTGGAAAATGCCCGCATGGCCAACGAACTTATCTGGGGCAGCCGCGCCCAACTGGCCAGGCGTGACAGGCTGCTTAAACTCGCCGCGGAAACCGCCGCCGCAAAACCCGGCACATATCCCACAGTACACCGCGAGGCCATACGCAAGCTGCTCAATCAGTACGACCTTGCCCACATGCGCGGGCAGTCCGATGCGGAATACCGCCACGCACGCCTGCGCGATCTTGTCGGGCAGACCATGCAGGATGATGTGGTTGAAGTGCTGCCCAGCTTTGCCAACTGGCTGCTGGATGGCACAAACCCCAATACCGGCAATCCCTTGCCCGGCGGCCGCCAAAGCTGGCGCGACCTCACACCAGCCCAGCTGTACGATGTGGAAAACCTTTTGGCCTACCTGCGCAAAACTGGTTACAACGCCCGCACAGACGCCAAAAACAGCGAGGCCGCCAAGGTAGAACTGCTGGCAACCCAGGCAGGCCGCAACATGCTCACCCTGCCAGAAATGCCCACTGCCCCGGCTGACAGTCTGCGCGGCAAGGCGCAGGAATCCGCGCGCGGCCTGTACGCAGCCATAGACAGTTTGCGCTGGCAACTGCGCAAGGCTGATGCCTTTAGCAGCGTCATGGGCGATGGCGAGATCGGGCCAATGGAAGATGCACTGCTCAATAAAATACTCACCGGCGAACAGCGCGCCCGTGACCGCATTGAGCATATTAACACCATTATGGCCCCGCACCTTGTGCATCTGGCCCAAAGCGTGCAGCAGTGGGAAGCACAGTATGGCAAAAACCTCATGCTCAAGGATGCGGAAGGCAATATTGTGCAACTGCCTGCCAGCATGCAAAAAGCCTATAGCCGCAAAACATGGACGGCCGATATGGTCATTGCCCTGGCCTTAAACACCGGCAATGCCTCAAACATGGCCCGCATCACGTCCGGCTATGAAGACATGGACTATGAAATGCTGGCTCCACTGCTGGGCGATCAGGTGGCCGCCCGCATCATGAGCAGCAAGTTTGATATTAACTTTCGCCCCCAGGGCAACAGGCCTGGCCTGCTTTCACTGCGTGACTGGCAGGCCATCCAGGGCATATGGGATGCCCTTGGTACACAATGGGCAGATACGCAGGCCACCCATGAACGCATGTTCGGCTTCAAGCCGCAGGGTGTGGAGCACCTGCCCCTTACCATTACAGACCCCACCACTGGCCAGGCCGTTACCCTGCCAGGCGGGTATTATCCTGTACGTTATGACCCTCGGGTTTCCGACCGCGTGGCCCAATGGGGTGAGCAGGAAGACATTTTAAGCCGCAACGAATCAATGTTTGCCGTGCCTACCGCCAAGCGCGGCCACACACAAGCCCGGGCCGAAAAAGCCGTAGGACACCCCCTGCGCTTTGATACCGGCATAATTATGGAACATATCAATGACGCGGTGCGCTTTATCGAATTGGGCGAAATCACCCGCCAGGCAGACAGGGTAACCCAACACCCGGCATTCCGCGCTGCATACACAGCCGCCTTTGGCAAAAAAGATTATGATGCCATACGCCCCAACCTGCGCGGCCTTGTACGGCAGGAACCAGCCCCAAGAAGCGATTGGGTTGTTTCCACCGCAAACATGATGCGTAAATATCTTGTACCCTGGGGCCTAGCTTGGAACCTCAAGGTAGCTGCCTTGCAGTTTACCGCCGTCTATCCGGCCATGGGCGACCTTGGCTCAAGGTATGTTCTGCGTGGCATGGCTCATATGGCCCGCCACGGCATGGGCGCACTGCGGCAAATATGGGATGTTTCGCCCTACATGAAAAGCCGCTTGAACAATATTGATCAGGATTTGCAACGCAATATTGCCAATTTCAATCCCAGCAAACGCCCTGCGTCTGTCAGCATCGGCGGCAAGGAAATCAGTTGGGAAGATATGGTCAACGCGGGCATGCTGCCCATTGTGGCGGTTGACGCCGCCGCCACCGCCGCCGTGTGGATGGGCGCTTACAGCAAAAAGCTGGCCCAGCTTCAGGACAGCGCCGTAAAATACGGCGTCAACACTGACAGTGAATTCCATCAACAGGCCGTGGACTTTGCAGACAGCATGGTCAAGCAAAGCAACCCGGACTATGACCCCAGCAGCCGCAGCGGCTTTTTACGCGCACAAAATTCTTACAGGCTGGTCAACAATTTCAGTTCTGCAATCACGCTTTTTGCCGCACGCCACAAGTATATGTATACCGCCCGCAGCAAGGGCAAGGCCAGCCTTGGCCGTCTGGCCAGATTTGAAATGTACGACACCATATTGCCAGCCGTGAGCATGTTCATGTTTCTGGCTTTGGTGCGCGGCTACGTCGGTAGCGACAAGGATGATAAAAAAGATGTGGCCGAATTGTTTACTGCCAGCATGGTTGATTTTGCTGGCATGCGCTTTCCCATTTTCGGGCAGGCTGCGGGCGATGCCCTCATGGGGCTTATGGGCTTTAATGAAGGCGGTCAGCGTGTCAGCGGCTTGCGCACGGCCCTTGATATGCCGTTCCAGTTGGGCCAGGCCGTCACCAATCGTTCCGGCCGCGCCATGTGGCAGGGTGTGAAAAATGGAGATCAGGCCAAGGCCCTTGTCTATGGCGCTGCGGATATTGCATCTTTTATAGCCCGTGTCCCCGCCTCAAAACTCGCCCGAAATGCTGAACGCGGCTATGACCAGTGGCAGCGCGGCCAGGGTACGGCGCTTTCAGTAGCGTTCCCAAGGCCAGGTAAGTAGAAAGCAAAAGGCCGGGGTTACCCGGCTTTTTCAGTTTAGTAAGTTTCTTACCATTTCATCGTGCGCTTCAATTGCGGCTTTAGACAAATTGCCATTGCCTCCTGCCGGCTTATCCATCATAGCCACTCCAACAACAGCAGCCATAAGCACCAATATCGCAAGGGCAAATGCGCCAACCACGCCGCGATAAATTGGCCGCTCCGCCATCACCTGCTTTCGCCCCCATGCTCTGCACAGTAGCCGCCACAGCATGGGAACCCCAACCAGCACCACCAATGGGGCCAGGGCAAAAAAAGCCAAAAAGATATGCATCCCCGGGAACGCCCAAAAACTCCGCCCCAGCAGACCAGCCACCGCCTTAAAAAAATCTGCCAGCCTGGCTTCAATCTTTTCATCCAGCGGCAGTTTGTCATACGGCACCCGCAAACCAGAAGGCGGCGTTGTGTCGCAATCAAAGCTTGTGCCGTACTTGCGGTTCAGGCGTATGCACTTTGCAATGGAATATTCACTGACTTCATCTAAGAAAGAAAAATCCCACTGGTTTGTAGATGATGAAAAGTGAGTCTGCTCTTGAGACACTTCATATGTAGAAACGCGACTGCTATTATAAAAAACGAAAACAAAGAACCCGCAGATATAGTATACCAGCAGTGATATAGAAATGATATTTGCAGCAGATACTTTTTTCATAGCGGACTGTTGCGATCTAGAAAAAAGGCTCGGATGAACTTTCACTATCAGCTAACAAATACGGGGGCAAGCCGCACCCTTTTGCCCCGCCTAAAAGAAAAAAACATCCTTGCGCCACACAGAGCCCGCTGGTAGGGAACAGGAAAACGCATGGGGGTGTGTCATGAAAAATCTTGCCTTGCTGCTCTGTTGTACATGGGGACTCGCGGGGTGTGGCCCGACTATATATCAAAATTCTGATCCATCTGCGAACTGGGCTCAAGATTCATTCGTTTGCCAAGAGTACGCTGAAGGAAGCACCCCAATGCCTCAGTATGTACCAATACCTCAATCCAGAACAGAAACAGGGTATGGCACAGTGCATATGAATAACGGGCGAACTGCACATTATGACTACACGCACACATACCACGCAAATCCATACGATCAAGCCAACGCTCATTTCTATAACGCCAGCCAAGATTTCGCCCGCATGAGTGCAGTCCAAAGAAGGTTTGAACGGTGCTTAAATTCTCTAGGTTGGTTCGAGGTAAAAAAAGGAAAAGAACTCACCCTCGTAGATGCAGATTACTTGAATCCAGTTGAAGATTTCCCCGATACAAAAGAAGAAGTTGAAAAATGTAAAACTCTTGCAAACCAGGGAAACACAAAAGCTCAAGTTTCCCTTGGGATGGCTTATCTGTATGGTAGAGGTTTGTATGCTCCTACAATTGCCGAGAGTAAAAAGCAAGCTTATGCGTGGTTTACACAAGCTGCGTTACAAGGGAATGAAGTAGCAAAATATGAACTTGGCAAAGGGTATCTTGATGGCGAAGACATCCCCAAAGACAAGGAAAGGGGAATGCAGTTAATTAAGGAGTCTGCGGCGCAGGGATATCAACCTGCGATCGATGCCATTTCAAAATAATATAGTTAGAGTTTCGTGCGTATCTCAGATGTATGCGCAGCCCTTGGTATAAGCTGGACGGGAAGAACCCTGTCTATGATTCCAGATGATTGGCAACGTATGTGCAAATTACACATACGTCGCGGGAAGTATGACACGCGCCTTATTAACGAACCCGCCGTGTACAAGCTGGCCTTCCGCAGCAACAAGCCCGAAGCCGACGCCTTCACCAACTGGATAGCGTCTGAGGTTGTTCCGGCCATAAGGAAGACGGGGAAATACGAAGTCGCCCCCAAAAAGAAAGCCTTGGGCCGTGGCATTGATACACTTCCAGAGACCACCTCTGTGTTTACCTTTCCAGACGATATGGAGGTGGGGCGCAAAGACGCCATGCGGCGCATTCAAAAAATCATCTGGCAGCTTCATGCGGCCATGGACGTAACCCGCATGTTCACACACCCCAAGGGGCGTATTCCTATGGGGACGGGGCGCTACGACATCATGCTGAGCCTTTACAGGGTTGCTGATGCCAATCTGGTCGGCGCGTACAATGCGCTTGAAGCTGGATATAACCTTGGCAGCGAGATGGGCTGGAGATAGAAAGTAAAGTTTTAGAAGCAAGTATTGAACTATTATTTTGACACGCTCTGCCCCGTGCGCTACGCATATGAGAATAGGAGGGCTTATGAAAACTCTTGCTAGTGCGCTTTTGTTTTTGCTGTTTACAGTTCCCGCCTTTGCTGACGATAGCCCTGTTTCACAGGCCGTAGCCTCAGGCCAGTGCGGAGCCACCCAGGTCGACGATGCCCTGGATGGCATCCTTGAAGCTGGTCGGGGCTGCTGCTCCCATCATGGTGGCATGTCTGGTCAATGTTCGAATGGCCGTGTGGTTTGTCGTGATGGCACGCTCAGCCCTACATGCAAGTGCCGCGCAGATGAGCTTCAACCGGGTAACGGGGCATAATGCGTAAATTTCTTTTTTCAGTTCTGGCGGGAGCTATTCTGGCTCCTGCTTTGGTTTTGGCCGCTGGGAACACAACAAACGACAGTTTTGCGCGGGCCAAGAAAGTGCTCAGCCAGGTTTACGAAGATCACCGCGTCACGCTATACTGTGGCGCACAGTATGACGCACAGGGGAATGTGACACTGCCAGAGGGAATCGTGATACCGATCAAGCGAGCGAATCGTGTTGAATGGGAGCACGTGGTTCCTGCGGAGAACTTCGGGCGTGCCTTTGACGAATGGCGTGAGGGTTCGCCGGAATGCGTTGATAATCGCGGCAAGGCGTTCAAGGGCCGCAAATGCGCCGAAAAGGTCAACCCAGAATACCGCCACATGCAAGCCGACATGTATAACTTGTACCCGGCCATAGGCGCGGTCAACGCCATGCGCTCAAACTTCAATTTTCAGATGCTGCCCGGAGAAGAATCGTCGTTCGGCAGTTGTGAGATGAAGATTGCAGACCGGAAGGCAGAACCCCCGGCACGCGCGCGGGGCCAGATCGCGCGCACGTACTTCTACATGCAGGATGCATATCCGCGCTACAAAATGAGTCGCCAGCAGGAACAGCTTATGGGCGCGTGGGATAAAATGTACCCCGTTGATCAGTGGGAATGCACCAGAGCGAAGCGAATTGAAGCTGTGCAGGGGAATGAGAACAGGTTTGTGAAAGAGCCGTGTGAAGCGGCAAAGATGTGGTGAGGGAAGAGATGCCCGGACGGGCGGAGGTGGGTGTGCCCTTGGGCACATAGTGGGGATGGGAAAAGGCCAAATTGGGCACATTTGGCACATTTATTATTTCAATAGTTCTATATTATCAGGATGTTAGTTGGCAGCGGCAAGACCATGCTTGCCCAGCGCCTGCCTACCATCCTTCCTCCCCTTGATTTTGAAGAAGCTCTGGAAGTCACCAAGATTTACAGCGTGGCAAACAAGCTGCCCGGCCACGGGGGGCTTGTGCGCCAAAGGCCTTTTCGAGCGCCGCATCACACCATTTCGGACGTGGCCCTTGTGGGCGGCGGGGCCTGGCCCCGCCCGGGCGAAGTGAGCCTTGCCCATCGGGGGGTGCTTTTTCTTGATGAGCTGCCTGAATTTCAGAAGAGCGCGCTGGAATCACTGCGCCAGCCTCTGGAGGGCGGCACGGTGCATATAGCGCGTGCTTCGCACAGCGTGGTTTTTCCCGCTGCCTGCATGCTTGTGGCGGCCATGAATCCTTGCCCCTGCGGCTATTACGGCGACCCGACGCATGATTGCGTTTGCCGCCCGGACCAGCGGGCGCGGTATCAGGCCAGAATATCCGGCCCCATGCTGGACCGTATTGATGTGCATGTGGAGGTTCCCGCCGTGCCCTATGCTGATTTGCGCCAGAGCAGGGCCGGGGCCGGTTCGGCGGCCATGCGGGAACGGGTGCTGGCTGCCCGGGCCGTGCAGAAGCGCCGTTATGGTGCGGGCGGGCCGCGCTGCAATGCGGAACTTTCCGGCGCGCTGCTTGACGCCCACTGCGGCCTTGACGCCCCGGGGCATGACCTTATGGAGGCGGCGGTGAACCGCCTTGCCCTGTCGGCACGCGCCTGTGCGCGGGTGTTGCGCATGGCGCGCACCATTGCCGATCTGGCTGGCGCAAAAAGCATTGATGCCGCGCACCTTGCCGAGGCCGTATCCCTGCGGGTTCTGGACCGGGGGCAGGGCGGCATGGCCTGAGCAGGCCGGTTTTTCGTCCGCCTGGCCTGCGTTGGTCCCTGTTGCGTTTTACCCGCCGGGCTTCCGTTTTGATCTGGCCTGAATTCCGGTCCGGCTCACGCCCCGCCCAGAGCAATTAACGCTTCAAATGGTTGCTTGACGATCGGCAAAGCCGCCCTGCAATCATTTGGCGACAAGGAGTTGGAGACAAATCCCTGTAGAGCATTTCATACTTGAAAGACTCTAGCCGTACTGTAAAATGTTGTGCCTGAAATTTAAACTTCCGCCGGACAGATCTTGCCCGGCGGAAGTTTTTTGTTCGCATATGCGCAGATGTGGGATGCTGCGACATGACCACGTACAACAGGTTTTTTGTGCGGCAGCCTCTGCGGGGGAGCAATATTTTGCCAGCCCGGGGGAGTTGCCGCCGCCAGCCGTGCAGCGACCTGGCAGATACACAGTCCTTTAAGGCGCCTAGCCCGCCCGTCCAGAGCCGGATCTGGCTGCCTGGCCGGAATCGCGCTTTTGTCGCGCGGCCTTGTGGGCCTCTTTCTTTTTGGGCTTTGCTTTTGCCGTCTGCTTGGCCTGAGGGGCCTTGCCGGCCTTGGCCTTGCTCACGTTTTTGCGAGGTGCGGCATCGCTGCCTGCATACATACGCCGGGCCTCGCGGGCTGTCTTGCGCATGTCGGGGTTATAGCGTTCCGGGGGCAGGCAATCCAGGGCTGCCACCACCGATGCGGCATTGTTGCCGCATACCTGAAATCCGGCATCCAGCAGGCGAAACGCCTCAACCCCGCGCGTGCGCGAGTCGGGCGCGCCCAGAATGACGGCCAGCAGGCGTCTGGGACCCTGGCTGGCCGTGAAGATAAGATTGTAGCCCGAGGCGTTGACCCAGCCTGTTTTAAGCCCGTCCGCGCCGGGGTACTGGCCCAGCAGGGGGTTCTTGTTCCAGGTGACGCGCCCTTTATGGCTGATGGTGTGGGTGTTGTGAAAACGCAGGGCCTGGGGATGGGCCTGCAGATAGGCCCGTGCCAGGGTGAGCATGTCGCGGGCCGTGGTGTACTGGCCTTTGGCGGGCAACCCGTGGGGATTGCGGAACTGGCTGTCGCGCATGCCCAGGGCCTGCGCTTTGGCATTCATCATGGCTACAAAAGCCGGAGTCGAACCGCCCACACATTCCGCCACAGCCATGCTGGCATCATTGCCCGAAGACACAGCCATGCCCATGAGCAGATGTTCAAGGCTCACCACGTCATTTTCCCGCAGGCCCATGCGTGAACCGCCGGTTCCTGCGGCGGCACGGCTGACCGTTACGGTATTGTCCAGGCTCAGCTTGCCCTGATCCACGCTGTCCAGGGCCAGAAACATTGAAAGGACCTTGGTCAGTGATGCCGGGGCAATGCGCTGGTCGGCGTTTTGCTCAAAAAGAATGGCATCGTGGTCCAGATCGTACAGAATGGCGGAACTGGTTTCCAGAAAACCGTGTTCCGGAATGGGGGGGGCGGCCTGTCCGGGGCCGGGACGCAGCAGGCAGGCCAGCAGCAAAAACAGGAAAGAATACGCAAACACATTGAGGAAGCTGAACCTCTTGTGGCGGTAACGGCTGGGCATGGGGCATCCTTGGGCTAAGTCTGGCGAAAGGCAGGGCAGACCGCGCGGGCCGATCTGGATTGCGGGCCAGGCAGACATGTGAAGAAAAAGTTTAGAATTTTACTAAAATACTTCTGGCCTGTGTACTAAAGTTGCCCCGTCATGGCAAGAGATTGCGCATGTATGGGCAAAGCGGAGCAGGGGCAGTTTCTAAAAACATGTTGCCAGCGGCCAGACCAAAAAATTTTTCTGCCTGTGGCACAAATCCGGTTTAGAAACAGCCCCTGCACAGGACGATCTCCGCTACGATTCTTTAACTCCGTTCCAGCTGGTCGGTCAGGTTGTGGAGCGCGGCGGTCTGTCTGCCCAGTTCGTCCACAGCGGCGGCGGCCTCCTGCATGGCAGTCGCTGTTTCTTCAGAAATGCGGTTGATGTCCACGATGGAGGCATTGACCTCTTCCGTGGCGGCAGACTGCTGCTCGGCAGCTGTGGCGATGGCGCGGATCTGGTCGGTGGAATCCATAATCAGGGCCGAGATGCGGCGCAATATGTCTTCTGCCCCCTGCACATCCTGCATGGCCTGACCCAGAAGATTTTTTGTATTGTCCATGCTGACCAGGGTGCTTCCGGCAGCCTGCTGGATGTCTGTGATGGACTGCCCCACTTCCTTGGTGGCCGTCATGGTTTTTTCTGCCAGTTTACGCACTTCGTCGGCTACCACAGCAAAGCCGCGTCCGGCGTCTCCGGCGCGGGCGGCTTCAATGGCGGCATTGAGGGCAAGCAGGTTGGTCTGGTCCGCAATGTCTTCAATGGTGCGGGCGATGGTTCCGATGGCATTGGCCTTGCCGCTCAGGTCGTCAACGGAGCCGTAGGCGGACTGAAAGTCGCGATGCACCGTGGTTACGTCACGCAGAACACGGTAGACCCGTTCCGTACCCTGTTCGGCTGCCGCGCGGGATTCTTCTGAAAGGTTGGCTGCCGTACCAGAATTATGCGAGATTTCCAGTACGGCGGCACTCAGCTGTTCCATGGCGGTAGCTGTTTCTGCCACGCGGCGGGACTGGCTTTCAGCCCGCTGGCTGGAGGCATTGACTTTTTGCGCAAGCTCCGCGGAGGCGCTTTCCGTCACGGCCACCACGGTGCGCAGGCTGCCCGCGGCTTGCCGCATGCCTTCGCTGCGGGCTTTTTGCGCCTGTGCAGTGGCTTCTTCCGCCGCGTGGCGTGAGGCTTCGGCATTCTGGGCGTTGACGCGTGCCTCTTCAGTGCGGCGTTCCGCCTCCTGCATCTTGTTTTTCAGGGTATCCAGCATGGCGACCATGGCGTTGCGCAGCACGGCGAATTCACTTTTATAGTTTTCGGCCACGGGTGTATCAAGCCTGCCCTCGGCCACCGAGCGTGAAAAGGCCGACAGGGACAGGATGGGGTTGATGATGATCCTGTTCAACGCAAGGCCAATGATGACAAAAAATATCAGCAAGGCCCCTGCCGCGCCCAGAGCGGTGTTGCGGTTGAACGCCGCCAGTGCGTGCACTTCGGCGTAAAGTTCCGCATCGGGAATGGCAATGCCAAGCCCCATACCTGTAGGGGAAACACTGTAAAAAATCGTGTTTGGTTGCCCGTTGATGCTTGCGGCAAAACGGATTTGCCCGTTGGGCGGCACAGAACCCAGCAGTTTTTGAGCATCACTGAAGGGCAGCTTTTCCATTGGCTTGAGCAGCAAGGCGTTGTCGGCGGGGTAGGCGGCGATCAGGCCGCTGCGCATGTCTACGGCGAAGGCGGTGGACGCCGGAGTGATTTTTATGCTGCCTACGGTCTTGCGCAGGTCTTCAATGCTTACGTCCAGGGTGGACATGCCGATGATACGCCCGTGCGGGCTGTACATGACGCCGCCCACGGTGATCATGAGCGTGTTTGAGGCCTCATCCAGATACGGGGCTGACCAGTATACCCGGTCGGGGCGTTGTTTGTTGCGGTCCCACTGGGCAGGGATGGCCTGGGTGTACCAGTCCTGTTTGTGGTAGTCGTAGTCAGCTTCGTTATATTCCATGGTCAGGGCCACTTTGCCGTTTTCCCAACGGGCATAGGAGCCGAAGTAGGCCTCACCGGGAGAAAAAACGTAGGGCTCGTACCACATGCCGCACCCCACGGCCTTGGGGTACCGGGCAATATTGAGCTTGAGGTAATCCTTGACGGCCTGGGCGGCCCCGGCCGTATCCTGCCCCCGCACCATCCACAGGGCCTCGCCGGCAATGGCAATACCCGCCGCGCCGTCCTGTGTGACAGTCATATAGGTATTGATTTTTTCAGCTTCTGTGGCGATGAGCCGTTCCACAGCAAGGCGTGTCTTGTCGCTGTAGCGTTCTTCCATATCATTCATGTTACGCAGCAGGATGGCATAGCTGATCAGCGCAATTATGATGGTAACACCGATCAGCAGTAACGCCTTGTAGCGGACTGACATATTCATGGGAACACTCCTGCAATGGTAATGATTATTGCTTTTATTTTTGCAATGTGTCCTGTCTGTTATGGATGTGTTGTGTAGTTGCTATTGCCATCAGTACTATATAAAAAATGATAAAAAGAGAAGGGAAAAAATAATTAAGGTTATATTTTATATAGTTATGAAAAAAACATTCCTGTATAGGGGAATGTTTATCGCATGTGTCATATTTAATACGCATTTTAATTTTGTAGCACCACACTGTTGCAGTATTTTTCCATACTGCATGTGTGCAGAAAAAAAGATACATAAAAAATCCGGCCCGTCTTTGTGTGGCAAAGGCGGGCCGGAGATACACGGACGCAGCAGGCAGGTTTATGGTGATTTTGTCTGGACTTGCCCTGCCGGGGGACGGGCGGTTCCGCGCCATCAGCGCATACACAGGGTAGTGGCGTGGCCAGCCGGCAAGATGAATGTGGTGCGGCGCCGGAAATGCATGCCGCCAGCGTTACAATACCCTAGCTGTCATTGTCCATGCGGAAATCCACGCGGATCTTGAACAGCTTTGTGGCGGGCAGATTCAGAATGGGCACGCCCGTTGCCTGGGTGATGCCGTCAAGAATGGCCTGCGTTTCTTCCCGCGACGGGCTTATAAGGGTAAACCAGATATTGTAGTCGTGCTCGCGCAGGTAGTTGTGGGTAACGCCCGGTTTGGCGTTAACTTCGGCCACAAAGGCGTCCATTTTGTCCTGGGGTACCTTGGCCGCGCACAGGGTGGACACGAAGCCCAGCTTGGCGGACTGAAAGTTGGCCCCGAGTCGCCTGATGATCTTGCGGGCCTTGAGACCGCGCACCCTGTCGAGCACTTCCTGCTCGTCCAGGCCCAGGCGCTGGCCGAGTTCGGCGTAGGGGCGGGGCGACAGGGGAAAGCCCGTCTGGATGATGTCCAGCAGTTGCCTGTCCATACTGTCCATGTCGGCAAGGGCGGCGTTATTTTGCTGTGTGGGGCTGCCGGTGGCGGCAGATGTTTGCGTGGTCATTATTTTTTCTCCCCGGACTTGCCGTCCCGGCCCTTTTTGCGCATTTTGGCCGGAATATAGGTGCACAGCGGTTCCTCGCCCATATGATCGCCGTCCATGCTGTGGGCGCGGGCGCGGCAGCCGCCGCAGACCTTGTGATACTCGCACTCGCCGCATTTGCCCGAATAGCAGGACTGGTCGCGGAACTGCAAGAAATGCTTGCTTTCGCGCCAGATTTTGGGAAAGGGCGTTTGGCGTACATTGCCGCAATCAAGTTCCAGATATCCGCAAGGCTGCACCTGCCCAACATGGCTGATAAAGCAGAAGCCCGTGCCGCCGAGGCAGCCTCGTGTGAGGGCATCCATGCCGAAGTTTTCGGGGGTGACGCTCACGCCTTCTTCTTTGGCCCGCTGGCGCATGATGCGGTAATAGTGCGGTGCACAGGTAGCCTTGAGGTGCATTTTGGTGGTTTTGCGGAAGTCGTACAGCCAGTGGAGCACGTCTTCGTATTCCTGGGCCGTGATCACCTGATCGGCCAGGCCCGCGGCCCGGCCCATGGGCACCAGAAGAAAGATGTGCCAGGCTGCCGCGCCGATACGCTCACACAGCTCAAATATCTTTTTAAAACTTGTGAGGTTGTTGCGTGTGACCGTGGTATTGATCTGAAACGGCACGCCCGCGGCCTTGAGGTATTCGATGCCGCGCATGGACGCTTCAAACGCGCCGGGAACACCGCGGAAGCTGTCGTGGCTGGCGGCATCTGCTCCATCAATGGAGATGGAGCAGCGGTTGACGCCCGCGTTTTTGATTTTTTGCGCGGTTTCCGGCGTGATAAGGGTGCCGTTGGGCGAAAAGGCGCAGGGCAGCCCCTTGCTGTGGGCGTAGGCCACCAGCTCATACACATCGGGCCGTATCATGGGATCGCCACCGGTGAAGATGATGATGGGCTTGCCCACCTCGGTGAAGGTGTCGATCAGGGCCTTGGCTTCGGCTGTGGACAGCTCACCGGGGTACGGTTCGGGGTGGGCCTCGGCGCGGCAGTGCTTGCAGGCCAGGTTACAGGAGCGCGTGACTTCCCAGGCGATGAGGCGGCAGGCGGGGCTGCCGTCTTCAAGGGTGCGCAGGGGCGCGCTCATGCCGTGCCCGCCCGGATGCCCGCGGTGCTTGCCGTCTTCTGCCTGGCCGGGATGACCGCTTATGGGGTTGCCCGCGCTGCCGGGCATACCGCCCGGGTGGCCTCCGGCGTGGTGCATGTGCTTGCTCATTATGCTTCCGCCCTACCTTGCCAGCTTTTCGCGCAGCAGGGTTTCTGTAAAGTAGGTGATGATCATGTCCGCCCCGGCACGCTTCAGCCCCATGAGGGATTCAAGCATGACGGCCCGTTCGTCTATCCAGCCGTTAAGCCCGGCAGCGCGTATCATCGAGTATTCGCCGCTGACCTGGTAGGCGCAGAGCGGCACGTCCACATGATCGCGCACAAGGCGGATGATGTCGGCATACGGTCCGGCAGGCTTGACGATAAGGGCGTCCGCGCCTTCTTCAAGGTCGGCATAGGCTTCACGCAGGGCTTCGCGCAGGTTGGCCGGGTCCATCTGGTAGGATTTTCGGTCGCCGCTGGAAGGCGCACTTTCGGCGGCTTCGCGAAAAGGTCCGTAATAGGCCGAGGCGTATTTGACCGCATAGGACATGAGCGGCAGCCGGGAAAAACCGGCCTGATCCAGCGCTTCGCGGATGGCGGCCACGCGCCCGTCCATCATGTCCGAGGGGGCCACCATGTCGGCTCCTGCCCTGGCGTGGCTCACGGCTGTCTGTGCCAGCAGGGGCAGGGTGGCGTCGTTGCGCACCACGCCCTCGGGCGTAAGGATGCCACAGTGACCGTGGCTCATGTATTCGCACAGGCATACGTCTGTCATGACAAAAAGTTTGGGCCAGCGGCGCTTGAGCAGCCGTACGGCCTCCTGCACGATGCCATCATCGGCGTAGGCGCCGCAGGCTTTTTCGTCCTTGGTGGCGGGAATGCCGAAAAGAATGACCGAATGCAGGCCCGTATCCACGGCCTGCTCCACCTGTTTTTCCAGCTGGCTGAGGCTCAGCTGGTACTGGCCGGGCATGGAGCCGATTTCTTTGCGAAAACCGGAGTCTTCGGTTTCAACCACAAAATAGGGCTGAACAAGGTCTTCCACGAGAAGGGGCGCAGTTTCGCGCACCAGGGTGCGAAGTTCGGGGGTGGCACGCAGACGGCGGCCGCGATGGAACGGAGTCATGGCTCTATCCTTGTTTTTCAGGCCAGGCTGCCTCTATCATAGCAATAACGCTTGTAAAATCTGGCAGAAAATGTAAAAGAGGCCCCTTTTTGAACAAGGGGCCTCCTCACAAAAGAAGCTACTTCAGGCCGATTTCTTCATCAGTCAGGTAGCAGGCCGGATCCTGCGCCCATATGTCATCATAATAGGCTTCGGCGCGGGCGCGGAAGTTGCCGCCACAGATGTTCAGGAACCGGCATTTGGCGCAGCGGCCCTTGACGTGGGCTTTCTTGTCCTTGAGCTTGTGCAGCAGTTCGATGGAGGGATCGTCCCATATCTGCGAGAACGGGCGCTCCAGCACATTGCCGAGCACATGGTTCCGCCAGAACTGGTCGGCATGCACCTTTCCGTCCCAGGAAATACAGCCTATGCCCCGGCCGGAACTGTTGCCTTCATTGTATTGAAGCAGCTCAAAAACTTCTTCCGCGCGTTTGGGGTCTTCGCGCTTGAGGCGCATCCACACATAGGGACCGTCGGCGTGGTTATCAACAGTAAGGATTTCCTTGCCCTTGCCCGCATCAAACAGGGCGCGGGTTTCATCCATGATGAGGTCCAGCACCTGACGGGTTTCCGCGTGGTCCAGGTCTTCCTTGATAAGTTCGGAACCTCGGCCGGAGTAGACAAGGTGGTAAAAACAGGCGCGGGGAATTTCCATGTCCTTGAGCAGACGGAAAATACCGGGAATTTCACCGGCATTGCGCTTGTTGATGGTGAGGCGCAGGCCCACCTTGAGACCTTCGGCCTGGCAGTTGGCGATGCCTTCCAGAGCCTTGCGGAACGCGCCGGGTACGGCGCGGAACTTGTCGTGTATTTCTTCCATGCCGTCCAGGGAGATGCCCACGTAAGAGAGGCCCACGGCCTTGAGTTCGCGCGCTTTTTCCTTGGTGATCAGGGTTCCGTTGGTGGAGATGACGGCCCGCATGCCCTTGGACGTGGCGTGGCTTGCCAGTTCAACCAGGTCTTTGCGCACCAGCGGCTCGCCGCCGGAGAAAAGCATGACCGGAGCGCCGTAGGCGGCCAGATCGTCGATCATGGCCTTGGCCTGCTGGGTATTGATGTCGTCCGTGCCGTCCACCTCAATGGCGTGGGCATAACAGTGCACGCATTTGAGGTTGCAGCGCTGGGTCATGTTCCAGACCACCACAGGCTTCTTGTCCTTGGAAAACTGCAGCAGGTGGGAGGGCAGCTTGCCCGACTCACGGCCATAACGCAGGGCGTCCGAAGGCTCCACCTGACCACAGTACAGCTTGGAAATGCCAATCATCACACAATCCTTATTGTTCGATACATTTTTTCAGCGCGGCAAAGGCCTCGTCCAGCCCTTCAGGCTGGTTGCCGCCTGCCTGGGCCATGTCGGGCCTGCCGCCGCCCGAGCCGCCGCAAGGTGCGGCCACGGTCTTGATAAGGGCGGGCGCCGTGAATCTGCCGTGCAGGTCCTTGGAAACATAAACAAGCATGCCGACCTTGCCTTCTTCCACCGTGGCAAGGCAGGCCACTGCATTTTCAGAAAGCCGCGAACGCACATCGTCCATAACTTCACGCAGCGCCTTGACCGGCACATTGTCCAGCCGGGCTGCCAGCAGGCGCACACCGTTGACCTCAACTGCCCGCGCGACCAGTTCTGCGCCGGAGGCAGGGGCCGCAGCCGCTTTTTCCGACGCCTTGCGCAGTTTTTTCACTTCGCCGTGCAGGGTCTGCACGCGCTCGGCAAGCTGGCCGGGCTTGGACTTGAGCAGGGCCGCAAGGCTGCCCAGTTCGGCGCGCTGCTCCACGGCATGGCCGTAAGCGTTCCAGCCCGTGACGGCCTCAATGCGCCGCATGCCTGCGGCCACGCCGCTTTCGCTCACAATAAAGAAGGCCCCGGCTTCGCCCGTGCGGGCCAAATGTGTGCCGCCGCACAGTTCAACGGATTCAGGATCGCACATTTCTGCGCCTGCGACTGTGAGCACGCGCACAGTCGAGCCATATTTTTCGTTAAAAAGGGCAATGGCCCCGGCAGCCACGGCATCCGCCATGGGCATTTCCCTGGCGGAAACCTCAAGGTCGGCCAGAATGGCGGCATTGACCTGCCGCTCCACGGCGGCCAGTTCTTCAGGCGTGAGGGCTGCAATGTGGGAAAAGTCAAAGCGCAGGCGGCGGCCGTCAACCAGCGATCCGGCCTGTTTGACATGGGGACCGAGCACGCGGCGCAGGGCTGCGTGCAGCAGGTGGGTGCAGGTGTGGTTGCGGGCTGTGGCCTTGCGTTCGTCAGGGTCCACAGCCAGGCGCACTTCCTTGCCCTGGAGTATTTCGCCCCGGACGACTTCGATTTCATGCACCAGCAACTGGGGCGCAGGCTTATGGGTGGTAAGCACCCGGGCCTCGCCGGAGGTCGCGCTCATGAGGCCCGTATCGCCCGCCTGACCGCCGCCTTCGCCATAAAAAGGTGTGGCTTCGGTCACGGCATAGCCGCTTTCGCCTTCGCCGAGCACGTCCACAGGCTGGCCCGCAGCGTCCAGCAGAATGGTCACAGGGCTTTGGGCCGTAAGACCTTCATAGCCCACAAAGCGGCTTTCGGCGCCGCCGTCCGCCAGAGATTTGAAGGGGCTTTGTCCGTCTTCACCCTGACCCAGCAGGCCACCTTTTTTCTGGTGGTCGCGGGCGCGTTTGCGCTGCTCCTGCATATATTTTTCAAAGCCTTCGGCATCGGCGTGAAAGCCGCGCTTTTCGGCAACGTCGGTAACGATGTCCAGAGGAAAGCCGTACGTGTCGTACAGCTTGAAGCAGAAGTCGCCGGGAATCAGTGTGATGCCGCGCGCCTTGAGGGCGGCCAGTTCTTCTTCAAGCAGGTCCAGCCCCTTCTTGAGCGTGAGGGAGAAGCGCTGCTCTTCTTCAAACACGGCCCGGTCGATGAAGTCTGCGCTTTCTACCAGTTCGGGGTAGGCATCGCCCATAACTTCGGTGACCTTGCGGGCAACCTTGTGCATGAACGGCTCGTGCACGCCCATGAGCGTGGCAAAACGCAGGGCGCGGCGGATGAGGCGGCGCAGCACATAGCCGCGGTTTTCGTTGGAGGGCAGCACACCGCCTGCAACAAGAAAGGCCGCGGCGCGGCTGTGGTCGGCAATGACGCGCAGGGCCGTATCCACATCATTGGTGTCCGGGGCGCTGAAGCTGTACGTTACGCCCGCAAGCCCGGCCGCATACTGGATAATGTCCTGAAAAAGGTCGCAGTCAAAGTTGGAGCGCTTGCCCTGGGCCACGGCGGCCATGCGTTCAAGGCCCATGCCCGTGTCTATGTTGGGCCTGGCAAGCAGGGTGCGTGTGCCGTCGGCGCTCTGGTCAAACTGGGTGAACACGAGGTTCCATATTTCAAGGAAGCGGTCGCAGTCGCAGTTGCCGATGCCGCAGTCCGGGCCACAGGACATGTCTGCGCCCTGATCCACGTAGATTTCGGAGCACGGCCCGCAGGGTCCGGTATCACCCATGGTCCAGAAATTGTCTTTTTCGCCCATGCGCACAATGCGTTCAGCGGGCAGCCCGGCAATTTCGGCCCACAGTACGGCGGCTTCGTCGTCCTCGCGAAAAACCGTGACCCACAGTTTTTCTTTGGGCAGTTCCAGTTCTTTGGTCACGAAATCCCAGGCCCATGTGATGGCTTCGCGCTTGAAATAGTCGCCAAAGGCAAAGTTGCCGAGCATTTCAAAAAACGTGTGGTGGCGCGCTGTGCGGCCGACGTTTTCAAGGTCGTTGTGCTTGCCCGAAACCCGCAGGCATTTCTGGCAGGTGGTAGCGCGGCTGTAGGAGCGTTTTTCCTCGCCGAGAAAGAGTTTTTTGAATTGCACCATGCCGGAGTTGGCAAAGAGCAGCGAAGGGTCGTTGGGCGGGATGATCGGCCCGGAAGCGACAATTTCGTGCTGGTGGCGGTGAAAAAAGTCGAGATAGCGGCGGCGTATTTCTTTGGCGGTGAGCATACTGGCTCCTGATGAGGGCTGCGCGGTACGGGCCGTGCCTTCAGGCAGCGGCCTTTCTGGTCATTGCGATAACTGTTTACGGCACAGGCCCGGCAGCCGCATGCTTACGCAGCGGCTGCCGGGCCTGCCGGAAAACGTCAGTCTTCGAGAACGGGGTCTTGGCTTTCCGCAATATCTTCGGCGGTGGGGGTGAATTCCCGGGGGTGAAGGCCCAGAAATTCCACAACCTTGGCTTCGATCTGATTGCGCAGGTCGATGTTTTCGTCCAGCAGGGCACGCACCTTTTCGCGGCCCTGGCCCAGCTTTTCTGCGCCGAAGGCGAACCATGAGCCGCTCTGGTCGATGATTTTGGCCTCGATGCCGAGGTCAAGCAGTTCGCCCGCGCGTGAGATGCCCAGGCCGTACAGAATGTCGAAAACCGCGCTGCGGAAGGGCGGCGCGACCTTGTTTTTCACCACCTTGACCCTGGTGCGCGAGCCGAAGGATTCTTCCTTGTCCTTGAGGGTCTGTATGCGGCGGATGTCCAGGCGCACGGAAGAGTAGAACTTGAGCGCGTTGCCGCCCGTGGTGGTTTCGGGGCTGCCGTAGCCCGTGACGCCGATCTTCATGCGTATCTGGTTGATAAAGATGACCGAAGTGCGCGACTTGTGGATAGTGCCCGTGAGGCGGCGCATGGCGTGCGACATGAGGCGGGCGTGGCCGCCCACCTGGGTTTCGCCCATGTCGCCTTCCAGTTCGGCCTGGGGAATGAGTGCCGCCACAGAGTCCACCACCACAAGGTCCACAGCGCCGGAGCGGACCAGCATGTCCGCGATGTCCAGGGCCTGCTCGCCGTAGTCGGGCTGCGAGATCAGCAGTTCATCGGTGTTGACGCCCAGCCGTCTGGCGTAAGACACGTCCAGGGCGTGCTCGGCGTCCACAAAGGCGCAGGTGCCGCCCAGACGCTGGCATTCGGCAATGATGTGCAGGGTGAGGGTGGTTTTGCCCGATGATTCGGGACCAAAAATTTCAGATATGCGCCCGCGCGGAATGCCCCCCACGCCAAGGGCCAGGTCGAGGCCGATGGAACCGGTGGGGATAACAGGTATATTCACATGGGCATCGTCAGAAAGTTTCATGACGGCGCCCTTGCCGTATTTGCGTTCAATAGTGGCAAGGGCTGTGCCCAGGGCTTCAGCGCGTGCTTCTTCAGGGCTGAGGGCCGGTTTTCTGGCCATGATTTTATGCTCCGGGTAAAGATATCTTCAAGCGCATCATTATAGCAAAGGGCGTGGGGCAAGGCAAATGCGCGGGGCCTCGGTCCCTACCCCTGTGGACGTGATAGGGCTGCCATTGTTTTGCGCTGCGGGCAAAAGGCGGGTCCCATCCCGCAGCATGCGAAATTTTTTGTCGCAAGCGAATTTGTCGCCACTGCCGTGCTTCGCGCTCTGGCGTCCACCCTGCGGGCGAACGTGCCTGGCCGCAGATATAATTTTCAATCAAAAATCCGCAAATATTGCGTGCCAGTGGTGTGCTCGTTGCCTTTTGTGGCATAATTCATTTTTGTATGATCTGTTGAATCTAATTACTGATAGGTGCTCTGGCAAGAAAATTCCCTTGTCCGCCCCTTGCGTAGTACGGCTTGTCTGGCATACAAGCGCGGCATGAGCACACCTGATATTATTGCGCTGTTTTCCGGCGGCCTGGACAGTATCCTGGCGGCCAAGGTTCTGGAGCGGCAAGGCCTTGCGGTGCGTTGCCTGCATTTTATCACGCCCTTTTTCGGTTCGGCCAAGGCAGTGCCCTACTGGCACAAGGTTTACGGGTTGGACATCGTAAGCCGTGACGTGAGCGAAGCCTTTGCGACCATGCTGCGGCAGCGTCCGGAGCATGGCTTCGGCAAGGTCATGAACCCCTGTGTGGACTGCAAGATCCTTCTGTTGCGCGAGGCGCGGAAATATATGGAATCCGTGGGCGCAGCGGGGCTTGCCACGGGCGAGGTCCTGGGCCAGCGGCCCATGTCGCAGCGGCGCGACACCCTGCATCTTATCATGCGTGATGCGGGCGTGGGCGGCATTCTGCTGCGTCCTCTTTCCGCCACCCATTTGCCGCCCACACAGATGGAAGAAAGCGGCCTTGTGGACCGCACCCGGCTTTTAAGCTTTTCAGGCAGGGGAAGGCGTGACCAGCTTGATCTGGCGGCGGAACTGGGTATTACGGAAATTCCCACTCCCGGAGGCGGCTGCCGCCTGACGGAAAAGGAAAATGCCCGTCGTTACTGGACGGTGCTGACCCTGCTGCCCGAAGCTTCGGGCGAGGATTTTGCCCTTGCCAATCTGGGGCGCCAGTTCTGGCATCATGAAGACGGGCGGCATTACTGGCTGTGCATCGGGCGCAACAGTGCGGATAATGACAGGCTGGCCGCCGCGGTTCGTCCTGGCGATCTGTTGTTGCGCCTGCGCGACCTGGCCGGGCCGATGGCACTGGCACGCTCCGGCACGGAATGGCCGCGCCCTGTGCTTGAAAGCGCTGCCGCGCATGTGGCTTCCTATGCGCCGAAGGCTATGGCCCACGGCGGGGCAGTTGCTGTGCGGGCGCGTCAGGGAATGGAAGATGAAGCCGCGCTTGATCTGGACGTGCTGCCGCAACGGCTGGGCGAAGCCTGGGGCGAAACGCCCTGGGACGATGTGAAGGCCGTCATCAGGGCAGAAGCCAGGGAAAGGTTTGCAGCAATGCCGCATGGGCGCGTAACAGACCGGGATGCTGCTGAAAATCAGGATCCTTCACAGATGTGACAGCTGTCGGCAAAGGTTGGGAGACGTCTTTACAAAGACTTCGCTTGAAGATATAGGGGTCCATTGCGTTAATAGTTTGTGTTTGCGCCCCCAGCGGCGTCCGCCGGAGGATTACATGGATCACAAGGATTTGGAATATTTCCGTAAACTTCTTTCAGGTATGCTTGAAGAAGCCCAGCAAAAGGGCGACAGCACCATTGAAGAGCTGACTGACAGTAACGAAGTGTTCGCTGACCCTGCCGACAGGGCCACTGCCGAATCCGATCGCGCTTTTACCCTGCGTATTCGTGACCGGGAGCGACGGCTTATCCGCAAGATTCAGGCCGCATTGACCCGTATAGATGATGGAACCTATGGCATCTGCGAGGATTGCGGCGATGATATCAGCATTCCGCGCCTCAAGGCCCGCCCTGTGACCAGGCTTTGCATCAACTGCAAGGCCAAGCAGGAAGAAGACGAACACCTCAGGGGAGACTAGGCACCCCGGGCGCAGGCCCGCCGCCCCCGTATCCGGTTTGTCCGGCGCCCTTCGGGGCGCCTCTCGCGGGGGTGCCGCCGCATGCGGCCTGCCGGTAACATGTCTTTGTCGGCTGTGTGTATTACTACCGCTTGCCTTCCGGGCCGCGCCACGAAAATGGCGCGGCCCGGATTGGCCCGGACAGGACTGTGCGCGGCATTCACGTCAGGCCGGGGAGGCGCAGGGCCGCCCTTTGAGGCCGCACCCATTTACGTATTTATTTTTCCGCGTTACTTTTCCACTCTTTTTGTTCCGTTTGCGGCATGCGGCGCAGGGCCGTCCTTCCGTTCCGGACACAGCAACGCTCCCGCCCCAGGCGGGTTTTTTATATTATGGACGCTCATCTCTTTCGACGTTTTTGTGAGGACCTGACGCCCCGGCTCACCGGAGCGCGGATAGAAAAGCTGCAGGAGCCTTTTCCGGGTTTTCTTGTGCTTACCTGGTATGGTGGCGGCAGCAAGCGCCAGATATGCCTGCGGTACGCCCGTAAAGAACCATTCTGCTTTTCCGGCGCGAGTCGCATCAGCGCGGGCAAAGCCCCTTCAGCCCAGATCATGCGCCTGCGCAAATATGCGGCGGGCCGCCGCATCAATGCCTGCGTGGTCAGGTTTTGCGAGCGGCGGCTGTGGCTTTTGCTGGCCGGGGGCGAGGCCACGCAGGCCGATGGCCCGACAGAAAGTACGGGGCTGCCGGATGGCGTACCGCGCCTGACCTGGCTGCTGCTGGACCTGCGGGATGGTGCTTCGCTGCATTTTCTTGCCCACGATGAGGCACCGGAAGAGGAGGTCCCTGTCTGGCCGGAACCGGCGCAACTGGCCCAGGCACGGCAGAACTGGCGTGACTGGCCCGTGCTCACCCCGGCCTTGCGCCGTACATTGGCCTGCCTGGAAGAACCGGAGCAATGGGCCTTGCTTGAAGACCTGCGCGTCGGAGGCGGCGATGTGTTCTGCTACGGGACGGGCGCGCCGGAGTCTCCGAACGTGCCGGAATTGCTCCCTGCCTGCGACGCCCCATATATGCAGGAGGCTTCAGGCCGTGCCGTGCAGTCCATACGTGCCATCAGCGCATGGCCTCTGGCGTTGGAGCAGCAGGCAGCCCTGCTGAGCCTTGACGAACGGCATTCGGGTACGTCCATACTGGAAGAGTACAGCGCGGATGTGCTCCGCATGGTCGAGCGGGCCGGGCAGGACCTTGTGCTGTCGCGTCTTGCGGGCGACAAGGCCAGGGAAGCTGCCTTGCCTCTGGACAGGCGTGGGTGCAAGCTGGCGAAATTGCTGGATAAGCTCATTGAAGAGGAAAGGCGCCTCAGGGGCATGACCGAACTTCAGGCCGATGCTCTGGCCCTGCAGGCCCATCTGTGGCAATGGCCCGCTGAATACCGGGCGGCTTCCGTTCTGGTGGACGAAGGTCCCCATGGCCCGGCGCGCGAAATACGGCTGGACCCGCGCCGGAGCGTACGTGAGGAAATGGCGCGGTTTTTCCATACGGCCCGGCGCGGCTGGCGGGGGCTGGAGCATCTGGTTCAGCGGCGCAGGGCGCTTGAGGATGAACTGGCAGCCATACATCTTGCCCGGCGGGACAGCCTGCTGGGTATGGGGGCAACGCCTGGCGGCGAGGCCGGGGCCGCGAACGGCTTGCGCCCCGGAGGGGCGGCTGGCGGGGGCGTGTACGCGGCCCTGCCCAAAAATGTACAGCTTTTTATCAGCAGCGACGGCTTTGCCCTGTTGCGCGGGCGTGACGCCCGGGGAAACCTTGCGGTCCGTAAACTGGCAGCGCCGCATGATATCTGGCTGCATGCGGAAAACGGTCCCGGATCGCACGTTATCATACGCCGTGCTCACGGCGGGCAGGAGGTTCCGGCGCGCACCCTGGACGAAGCAGGTGCCCTGGCTGCCAATAAAAGCTGGCAAAAGGACGCGGCCCGGGCCGGAATCCAGTACGCGGAGGTGCGCCACGTCAAGCCTATGCGCAATGCGCCTGCGGGTACGGTGCGCATAGACAGGGTGCTGGCTTCGCGGGAGGTTCCGGTGGACGCCGCGCTGGAAGAAAAACTGCTGCCGGAGTAGAGTGTGCCTGTGTATACGAACTGCGGTATCTGACGCATTTCAATTTTGCGAAGAGCTGTTTTCAAAGAAACACCGCTCGTTATGGAGTTTGATCGCGCAAATACGTTGTGCTTGCTCCTTGACGGCGGGCGGCGCTCACGCAGTCGCCAGATAACTGTAAAAGTTGCATTGCTCCAGATGCTGCCCGGTAAAAACGGCGGCATGCTGCCGCCCGGTTCATATGACAGTAAGATGTAAAAACAGCCGCCCTTGGGCGGCCGTTTGCGTATGGTGCTTGCGCCATGCGTGCGGATTGGGGCAAAGCCCGCAACCATAGGCCTGGCAGAGCCGAAGCAGGTGCTTTCAGGCGGTCGTTTGCATTTGTTTCGCTTGTCTGCGCTGGGGCGCAGGGACATGCCGTTATTTTTACTTTTTCAAGACAAGGCAGGCCACAGCCCCGAAAACAAGCCCCCAGAAGGGCGCACCCAGGCCGAGCAGTTCCATGCCCGAGGCTGTGGCGAGAAAGGCTATGATTCCGGCCTCCATATTGTCACTATCCCTGAAAATGCCGTAAAAACCCGTGGTGAAGGCGCTCAGGAGGGCCAGTCCTGCCAGCATGGCGATGAATGCCGGGGGCAGGGCTGCGAAAAGCGAGGTAAGGGTGGTCCCGAACAGGCCGATGAGCACATACAGCCCGCCGCAGGCCAGTCCGGCCACATAACGCCGTGAGGGATGTTCATGCGATTCCTTGCCGGTGCAGATGGCCGCCGTCAGGGATGACAGGTTGATGGCGTGGGAGCCGAAAGGGGCGAACAGCAGTGAGGCCAGCCCGGTTACAGTCATGATGCCGTTGGACGCCACCGGATAACCCGAAGCATGCAAAACGGCCATGCCCGATATGTACTGGCCCGTCAGCGTTACCAGGGCCAGGGGCAGCCCGATGCTTATGATGGTTGCGCCGGACCATTGGGGCGCGGTGAATACCGGTTTTGCCAGTGAAAAATGGATGGCCTCAAAGTGCATCATGCCGGTGAGCGATGCAATGACAACGCCAAGCACCAGCACAGCGGCAACGGCATAGCGAGGGCACAGCCGCCTGAACAGGATGAAGCAGCACAGCATGGACAAGCCCAGCAGCGGGGAGGCCTGCACGGACGTGAAAATTTTGGCCCCGAAGCTGAACAGGATACCCGCGAACATGCCAGAACTGACGGCAACAGGGATGCGCCGCATGATGATGTCCAGCGATCCGGTCATGCCGATGACCGTTATGATGGCCGCACTTGCCAGATAGGCGCCCACGGCTTCGGCAAAAGGCACACCGGGTAGCATGGATACCAGCAGGGCCGCGCCCGGTGTTGACCATGCGGTAATGACGGGTATGCGCATCCTCCAGCTCAGTAGCAGTCCCGTAAGCCCGCTGCCTATGGATACTGCCCATATCCAGGAGGTGGTCAGCTGTTCGGAAAGGCCCGCCAGATGCGCGGCCTGAAAAATAAGCACGGCGGAACCGGCGTATGACACCACTACCGCCAAAAAGCCCGCCACCACGGCTGTGGTGGAAAAATCTTTCTGTAACTGGCTCAACTCATTCTCCGGATGTGTGCGGCCATTGCCTGTCTTGTGATTTCAGAGCCTTTGTATACCGGCGATGTCCGGCAGGCAAACAAAAGGACGTTGTCTCCGGTCCGGCGCTGTGGGGCTGTCTGCATGGCCGCTTCGCGCATGGCCCGCGCTACTGCTGCCGGCGCAGGGAGAGAACGCCGTGGTTGGTCCGGCAGAAAAGCTGCGGGCAACAAACAGGCGCTGCGTGTGCAGTGTCGTCGGGGTGGGCGGACCTGAAAACCCTGCCCCTGCAGCAGCCCTGAACAGTTTTTTGTAACGCCCTGCACACAGAAGGCCGCTTCGTGGGAAGCGGCCTTCTGCATATTCCGGCGCGGATGCCGGCTACGGTGCGGCAGGCTTATTTGCCCAGCACTTCAACCGTGGCCATGGCGATCTGCAGTTCTTCATTGGTGGGAATGATCAGCACGGGTATGGAGCTGTCAGGTGTGGAGATGGCACGTGCACCGGCCTTGCGGGTGCCGTTTTCCTTGGCGTCGATTTTGATGCCGAGGTTTTCAAGCCCGGCGCACACTTCGGCACGCACGATGTCGTCATTTTCGCCGATGCCGGCGGTAAAGACCAGGGCATCCACCTTGCCGTCCAGCAGGAAGTAGTAAGAGCCAAGGGTTTTCTTGATGCTGCGGACCAGCATCTTGAGGGCCAGGGCGGCACGCTCGTTGCCTTTTTCCACTTCGGCATGCACGTCGCGCATATCGGTGTGGCCGCACAGGCCGAGCAACCCGGACTTCTTGTTCATCAGGGTATCCACCTGCTCGGGGGTGAGGCCCTTCTTTTCCATGACAAAAGGCACAATGGCGGGGTCGATGCTGCCGCAGCGCGTCCCCATGATGAGGCCTTCAAGAGGGGTCAGCCCCATGCTGGTGTCAAAGCACTTGCCGTTGCGCACGCAGCTCATGGATGAGCCGTTGCCAAGGTGCATGGTGATGGAGCGCAGATCGCTCAGGGGCTTGCCGAGGTACTTGGCAGTAGCGCCCGCAATGTACTTGTGCGACGTGCCGTGGAAGCCGTAGCGGCGGATGCGCAGGTCTTCATACAACTCGTAGGGCAGGGCGTACATGAAAGCTTCTTTGGGCATGCCCATGCCGAATTCCGTATCAAACACAGCCACGTTGGGCACGCCGGGGAAGAGCTTTTCAGCCACTTCAATGCCCATAAGGTTTGCGGGGTTGTGCAGGGGGCCAAGCACGGCGCATTCGCGCACAATGCCCTTCACGCGTTCGTCCACCAGCACGGGATCGCTGACGGCTTCGCCGCCGTGCAGCACGCGGTGGCCGATGCCCGCAATTTCGCTCTTGTCCTTGATGACGCCTTTTTCAGCATCGGTGAGCAGGGCGATGACCATTTCCATCGCCTGCACATGGGTGGGAAAGTGCGCGGTCTGGACGATTTTTTCTTCTTTGTCCGTATCAGGGGCGATCTTGTGGGTCAGACGGCCTTCGTCCTGTCCGATGCGTTCGGCAAGGCCGGAGCAGAGAACGGCGTGGGTGTCCATTTCCAGCAGTTGGTACTTGCAGGACGAAGAGCCCGCGTTGATGACCAGGATTTTCATGTGTCTTCCTTTCCTTGTTAACGAAATGTGGGGAGGGCCGTCCCCTCCCCTGGATAGCAGTTTTGCGGCTTCGGCCTGCGGGCGTCAGCCGTGGCGGCTTTCGAGCAGTTCAACTTTAAAAAAGTTGGGATGCTCTGCGCGGATTTTTAAAAAATCCGCACCTCAAAATGGTTGCAGGCAAGCCGGCTTCGACCGTTATGACAAAACAGGTACGGACGAACGCAGCGAAGATCTGCCGTTACGCAACCATTTCAGGCGGTAAATGCTCTAGCGCCCGGCGGCTTTTTCTGCCGCGGCCTGAACAGCCGTGATGGCCACGGTGTTCACGATGTCGGGTACGGTGCAGCCGCGCGACAGGTCGTTGACGGGCTTGTTAAGTCCCTGAAGTACAGGCCCGATGGCTACGGCTCCGGCGGCCCGCTGTACGGCCTTGTACGTGTTGTTGCCCGTGTTCAGGTCAGGGAAGATGAAGACCGTGGCTTTGCCGGCCACCTTGCTGTCGGGCATTTTTGTCTTGGCCACGCTGGGGTCGATGGCGGCATCGTACTGCAGGGGACCTTCAAGGGCCAGGCCGGGGGCCATTTCTTTGGCGATCTTTGTGGCTTCCACAACAATGTCCACGTCCGCGCCCTTGCCGGACGTGCCGGTGGAGTACGAAAGCATGGCCACGCGCGGTTCAATGCCGAAAACTTCGGCTGTATGGGCCGAGGCAATGGCGATTTCCGCAAGCTGCTGGGCCGTGGGGTTGGGGTTGACGGCGCAGTCGCCGAAAACCAGCACACGGTCTTTGAGGCACATAAGAAATACCGAAGACACCACCGAGAAGCCGGGCTTGGTCTTCACAAATTCAAAGGCCGGGCGGATGGTGTGGGCCGTGGTGTTGACCGCGCCGGAAACCATGCCGTCGGCATCGTCCTGCTTGACCATCATAGTGGCGTAGTACGTCGAATCCGCCATGGTGTCGCGGGCCTGTTCGGGGGTAATGCCTTTCTTTTTGCGCAATTCGTAATAGGTATTGGCGTATTCGTCAAACTTGGGCGAATTGACCGGGTCGATAAGGGTGGCCTTTTCCAGATCCAGGCCGAGGGTGCTGGCCTTGGTGCGGATTTCATCCACATCGCCCAGCAGGATGATATCGGCCACGCCACGGCGCAGCAGAATGTCGGTGGCGCGCAGGATGCGTTCTTCAGTGCCTTCGGCCAGCACGATACGCATCTTGTTGGCCTTGGCCCGTTCGATCAGCTCAAATTCAAACATCATGGGCGTAATGCGCGAACTGCGCTTGCTCACGATGCGGCTGGCAATATCCTTGCCGTTGACGTGCTGTTCAAAAAGGCCCAGCACGGTGTTGATCTTGCGCAGGTTGCCCGGCTCGATGGGAGCGATAAGTTCCTGCAGGGCCAGCATGGTATTGTAGGTGTGGCCCTTGGTCAGCAGGATGGGCAGAGGAGATGCCGTCCAGCCCTGAATGAATTCGCACACTTCCTTGGCGGGGCGGATGCCGCCGGTCAGCAGCACACCGGCGATGTCCGGCGTGGAGGAAGACAGGCGCGAGGCAATGGCGGCCAGCAGTACGTCGGCGCGGTCGCCGGGGGTGACGATAAGCTGGTCTTTGGCGATATAGTGCAGCACATTGTTCACGTGCATGGCCGCGATAAGGTAGTCGTCCACCAGGGCGTCCAGGCGGTCTTCGCCAAAAAGGACTTCGGCGTCCAGGCCTTTTTTCACGTCGCCCATGGTGGGCTGGCCGATGGTCGGCTCGTTGGGGACGGAGTAAATGAGGGCCTTGCGGTCTTCGGTGCTGAAATGGGTGCGCAGTTCGTCAAGCTCTGTCTGGGTGAGGTTGCGGCGGTTGATAATGGTTGCCACAACGTCCAGGGAATAGGGGGCCAGGCTGTCCATGGTGATCTGGAGAGATTCACGGATATCTTCGGCCGTGGACTTTTGCCCGCTGGTCACAAGAATGACGGGCGTACCCAGGTTGGCGGCGATTTCGGCGTTAAGCTCGAATTCAAACACCGGGTCCTTGCCCAGAAAATCCGTGCCCACGCACAGTACAAAGTCATAGGTTTCCAGCAGTTTTTTGTACTTCTGGATAATGTTTTCCATAAGCAGGTTGCGCGACCCCTGGTTGATGATCTGGCGCGCTTCACGCTGGGTGTAGGCGAAGGTGTCGGCGTAGTCGGAGTTGATCTTGAAGTACTCAAGCATCAGGTTGATGTCCGGGTCGCGGTCGTCCCATAGCGGTTCATTGATGATGGGACGGAAAAAAGCCACTTTGCGCATGCTGCGACTGAGTAGCTGCATGGCTCCCAGGGCAATGGCGCTTTTGCCCGTCATGGGGCCGGTGGCCGTGATATAAAGTCCGTTGTACATAAGCTTCCCCTGATTTTTTCGGGCAGGCTGGCAGGATAACGCGAAAAGGGCGCAGGCCTTCACCCGCGCCCCGGCCTCAGTTTATGGCAACAACCGCGCCCGCCGCCTGAAGCCCCCCGGAGAGGAGGCTTGCCTGGTGGCGGGCGCGGTATTCATTCGTCAGGTCCCTACTTGGTTTCGTTGGCGTCCGGGTAGGGGAGGTCGGCCAGCTGCTTCAGCAGGGCGTAGCGTTCGGCGTAGGCATCAGCCAGTTCCGCGCGCAGCTGCTTGGAAGCTTCGGGATCGGTTTTTTCCAGCGAGGCAAAGCGGGTTTCGCCGCCCAGGAATTCCTGGATGTCCACTGTGGGGGCCTTGCTGTCGAGCTGGAAGGGATTTTTCTTTTCCTTGGCCAGCTCGGGATGGTAGCGGTACAGGGGCCAGTAGCCGGTCTGCACAGCCAGCTTGGATTCTTCCTGGCTCTTCCCCATGCCCTTGCGCAGACCCTGGTTGATGCAGGGAGCGTAGGCGATGATGAGCGAGGGGCCCTTGTAGGCTTCGGCTTCGCGGAAGGCCTTGAGGGTCTGCTGCTTGTCGGCACCCATCGAGATGGAGGCCACGTACACATAGCCGTAGGTCATGGCCATGCGACCGAGGTCTTTTTTGCCGGTGCGCTTGCCCGCAGCCGCGAACTGGGCCACAGCGCCAAGGGGCGTGGCCTTGGAGGACTGGCCGCCGGTGTTGGAGTACACTTCGGTGTCCATCAGCAGGATGTTGATGTCGTCGCCGGTGGCCAGCACGTGGTCCAGGCCGCCGTAACCGATGTCGTAGCCCCAGCCGTCGCCGCCGAATATCCACACGCTCTTCTTGGTGAAGAGGTCGTCCATGTGCCAGATTTCGTGAGCCAGCGGGCTTTCAAAGGAATCAAGGTTGGCAAGCACCATGTCGCCGTACTTGCGGGAGCCTTCGGCGTCGTCCTTGTTGGCGAGCCAGCCTTCCATGGCTTCCTTGAGTTCGGAAGAGATGCCTTCTTCTTTCAGGGCTTCTTCAATTTTCATGGCCAGCAGGTTGCGGCGCTGATCGTAGGCAAGGCCCATGCCGCAGCCGTATTCGGCGGCGTCTTCAAACAGGGAGTTGCCCCAGGCCGGACCAAAGCCGTCCTTGTTGGTGCAGTAAGGCGTGGTGGGCGAAGAAGCACCCCAGATGGAGGAGCAGCCCGTGGCGTTGGCCACGATCATGCGTTCGCCAAAGAGCTGGGTAAGCACCTTGACGTAGGGGGTTTCACCGCAGCCGGCGCAGGCGCCGGAGAACTCGTGCAGGGGCTGCTGCAGCTGCGAACCCTTCACGGTGTCGCGGGCCAGCAGCTTGTCCTTGAGGCTCACGTGGGCTTCGGCAAAGGCCAGGTTGGCCTTCTGGTCGTCCATCTGGGTTTCAAGGGGCTTCATGACCAGGGCCTTGTTCTTGGCCGGGCACACATCGGCGCAGGAGCCGCAGCCCAGGCAGTCTTCAGGGTAGACCTGGATGCGGAATTTGAGGCCCTTCAGTTCTTTGCCCATGGCGTCCTTGGTGGCAAAGGCGGCCGGAGCGCCTTCAAGCTCTTCTTCAGTCGCCAGCACGGGCCGGATGGCGGCGTGGGGGCAGACGAAGGAGCACTGGCAGCACTGAATGCAGTTTTCCACCTGCCATTCGGGAATGGCAATGGCCACGCCGCGCTTTTCGCAGGCGGCAGTGCCGAGCGGCATGAAGCCGGCCGGATCCATGGCCGACACGGGCAGCTTGTCGCCCTGCTGGGCCAGGATGGGACGCACCACGCTGCGGATGTAGTCATCGTCGTCGCAGTGGCACACTTCAGCGCCTTCGGTGGCATTGGCCCAGGTGGCGGGGTATTTGATTTCTTCCAGGGCGTCCATGCCCTTGTCCACGGCGGCAATGTTCATGTTGACGATCTTGTCGCCCTTGCTGCCGTAGGTTTTCTTGATGGATTCCTTGAGCAGGGCCACGGCCTTGTCAAAGTCAAGCACGTTGGCCAGCTTGAAGAAGGCGGTCTGCATGATCATGTTGATGCGGCCGCCAAGGCCCACTTCCTGGGCCACCTTCACGGCGTCCACGTTGTAGAACTTGAGCTTCTTGCGGGCGATGGTGCGCTTCATGGAGGCGGGCAGGTGCTTTTCAAGGTCGGCCAGCGACCAGTTGGAGTTCAGCACAAAGGTGCCGCCTTCCTTGATGCCTTCAAGAATGTCGTACTGGGTCACATAGGCCGACTTGTGACAGGCAACGTAGTCGGCACTGGTGATGAGGTAGGACGAAGTGATGGGGGCCTTGCCGAAGCGCAGGTGCGACACGGTGAAGCCGCCGGACTTTTTGGAGTCATAGGCAAAGTAGGCCTGGGCGTAGAGGTCGGTGTTGTCACCGATGATCTTGATGGCCTGCTTGTTGGCGCCCACGGTGCCGTCGGCGCCGAGGCCGAAGAACTTGCACTGCACGGTGCCGGCGGGCACGGTGTCGATTTCTTCTTCCACTTCAAGGGAAAGATTGGTCACGTCGTCGGTGATGCCCACGGTGAAGTGGTTTTTGGGCTGGAGGCCCAGCATGTTGTCGTACACGGCCTTGGCCATGCCCGGGGTGAAGTCCTTGGAGCCGAGACCGTAGCGGCCGGCCACGATGGTGGGAGCTTCGCCCTTTTCAAGGAAGGCGGTGCACACGTCCTGGTACAGGGGATCGCCCAGGGCGCCGCTTTCCTTGGTGCGGTCAAGCACGGTGATGCAGGTGGTGGTGGCGGGCAGGGCGCGCAGCAGGTGCTCGGCGGAGAACGGACGGTACAGACGTACCTTTACAAGGCCCACGCGCTGGCCCTGGCTGTTCAGGTAGTTGACCGTTTCTTCAGCCACTTCACAGGAGGAACCCATGGAAACAATAACGCGGTCGGCTTCGGGGTGGCCCACATAGTCGAACAGGCGGTACTTGCGACCGGTGATGGACTCCACCTTCTTCATGTTTTCAAGCACGATGCCGGGTACGGCGTCGTAGAAGAGGTTGGAGGCTTCGCGGTTCTGGAAGTAAATATCGGGGTTCTGGGCGGTGCCGCGAATGTGCGGATGCTCGGGATTCATTGCGGTGGCGCGGAATTCGTCCACCTTGTCCCAGTTCACCAGGCCACGGATGTCTTCGTAGTCGATGACTTCGATTTTCTGCACTTCATGCGAGGTGCGGAAGCCGTCGAAAAAGTGACAGAAAGGCAGGCTGGAGTCGATGGACGAAAGGTGGGCCACCAGGGCCAGGTCCATACATTCCTGCACAGAAGCCGAAGCGAGGAAGCAGAAGCCCGTCTGACGGGCGGCCATGACGTCCTGGTGGTCGCCAAAAATGGACAGGGCGTGAGAGGCCAGGGCGCGGGCAGACACGTGAAAAACGCCGGGGAGCAGTTCGCCGGCGATTTTGTACATGTTGGGGATCATCAGGAGCAGGCCCTGGGAAGCCGTATAGGTAGAGGTCAGTGCGCCGGCGGAAAGCATGCCGTGCACAGCGCCGGCGGCGCCGGCCTCGGACTGCATTTCACGCACGATCACTTTCTGCCCGAGCAGGTTTTTCATGCCCTTGGCAGCCATCTGGTCCATCACTTCGCCCATGACGGACGAGGGCGTAATGGGGTAAATGGCCGCCGTTTCCGACAGAGCGTAGGCAATGTGCGTAGTCGCGTTATTGCCGTCCATGGTTTTCATGTGAGCCATCTGTTCCTCCTTGGCGCCCTGGGGCGCACAAATAGTATTTCCAAATTTCTGCGTGGCCGGTCCGGCCGGGGTAGGTCCCGCACGAAAAAAGCGGTGCGGGCGCGACGTGTTCAGGGAACATAAGGTTTGCGCTGAAGAAAGCGTTTGGATTAAAAATACCGCATCAGGTCATGGGCGTCCATAAAAGAATACTGCTGTGGAGGCTCCGTGGGCGGCATCTGAAACCGCGATTTTTCGTTGCAGAGAGTCCTTACCATAAAGCTGGTTGTTTGAACAGTTAAATAAGGCATGGCTGCAAAATTTTTTCCGGCAGATCAGAGAAAATATTTTATCAGATATTCCCGGCACATCCCGTAATCTGGGAGCCGGGTGCATTTTTTACGCCGAAAAAATATGGAAAAGGCGGCAGCAAGCCCGCCGTTTTTTTGCTGCTCCGGCATGCAGGGCGTACCGGTGGATGGTGCCCGCCCGCTTTGCGGTACAGACTGTAACGCATATCTTTGTTTATTGCAGCCCCTGCGAACAGCTTTTTACGGCAATTGCCGGAAAGAACATAGGCGAAGCTGAATGATGGTATTTATTCCTCATGGTTATGAAGCATGCTGGAACAGCCGCGCGGCAAAATCATGACGCAATCAATACCAACTATGGGGTCTTTGTCGCTTGACAAGAGGCAGTCCTCCCCGTAGGGGTCATTTTACAAATAGTAACTGATGCGCCTGTGCAGCAACGCTGCGACGGGCAGAAGGGCAGCGCGCCATGCGCGTCGTGCTCGTGCTGGTGTGCCGGATTTTCCGGCGGCACGGTTTTGCCGCCAAAATTTCGGCAATGTGTTAAAAACAGGTTATATTTCCTGTAGTTATAGATAGCTAATATTTCCAGGAGGAATCATGTTCTGGAAAAATCTTTCCATCGGAAAGAAGTTGTGTTTTGGCTTCGGCATCAGCCTGGCAGGCATGATCTGTTTTGCCGTGGTGGCCTGGTATGCGTCCAACCTGGTCATGACCATGGCTGACAGCGCGTTGCAAAAACAGAGCAATGCCCTGGTTTTTGCCATGCGCGAGGCCGATCATCTGCACTGGAAAGAACGGGTCAGCAGTTTTGTCGCCATGCCGCCTGCGGACGGCAAGCTTGACGTGCAGAAAGACGGCCACAAATGCCTTTTCGGCCAGTGGTTTTATAATGGTGGCCGTGAAGAGGTGGAAGCCATTCTGCCCGGCACGTCGAGCTATTTTAAAAGCATGGAGGCTGACCACCTGGACCTGCACCGCAGCGCTTCGGATATTGAGCGGCTTGTGCAGGCCGGTGACCTGCAGGGGGCCAGAGCGCATTTTAATGCCGTTACGCTGGCCAAGTCATCGGCGGTGGTGGAAACCCTCGCGCAGCTGCGTAAAATGATGTTGCATGCCGCCGAAGCTGACAGGGAAAGCTACAAGCAGATCATGGCCCGTGAGGAATATGTGGTTGTTGCCCTGCTGCTGGTCGTGCTGGCGGGCATGCTTGTTTCCGGCGTAGCCATTACGCGGTCTATCCGCAATCCGTTACGCGGGCTTGTGGACAAATCGGCCGAAGTGGTGGCGGGAAATCTGGATGTGGACCTGCGTTTGCGGCGTCAGGATGAAATCGGCGCGCTGTCGCGTGCCTTGGGCGCCTTGCTGGATAACCTCAAGCTCAAACTGGCCGAAAACGAGAAAAAGTCTGAAGAAGCGCAGGCCAGCGCTGAGCATACCCGCAATGCTCTTAAAGATGCAGAGGAAAAAGAAGCGCGCATTGCCAGCCTGCTGGGCGATATGAACGCCATCGCCACGCAGGCCGACGTTATTGCCGCCGACCTTGCCGACCACTCCGCCACCCTGGCCCAGCGCGTGGAAACTGTCTACCGGGGCAGCGAAGACCAGCATGATCTCATGCGCAGCAGCCTTGATGACCTGGAGCAGCTTGCCTCCGCCGCCGGCGAAATTGCCGTCAGCGCGGAGCATTCGGCCCACGGGGCGCGCAGTTCCAGGGAGCATGCCGGCAGCGGTGTGGATGTGGTGACCCGCTGCGCCCAGGCCATCAGCCGGGTCAACGATCTTGCGGCCAAGCAGAACGGGCAGGTTGCCGAACTGGGCGAAATGGCCCAGGGCATTACCGGCATTATGAGTGTTATTACCGATATTGCTGACCAGACCAACCTGCTGGCCCTGAACGCCGCCATTGAAGCAGCCCGGGCAGGTGAGGCCGGACGCGGTTTTTCCGTGGTTGCCGATGAGGTGAGAAAACTGGCAGAAAAAACGGTCACCGCTACTCAGGCCGTAGGTGCAAAAATCACCGGCATTCAGGAATCCATTCATGCCAGTGTGGCCTTTATGGGGCAGACCAGCGAGGCTGTGCATGAATCCAATGATCTTGCGCAGCAGTCCGGAGCGGCGCTTTCGCAGATTCTGGATCTGGCTGCCGCCAACGTGGACAGCGCCGCCGGCATGGCCGTGGCCGCACAGCAGCAAAGCGATACCGTGGTGCATGTGGCGCAGGGCATGAAAAATGTGCAGGACATTGCTGAGTCCAGCCGTGCAGCCATGAGTGAAGCCGACCGCCAGGTGCGGGCTGTGGCCAAGATGGCCGGCGAACTGCGGGAACTTATCGACAGGCTTAAAAGCAGGGCCTGATTTTACAGACGGCGTGCTTTTGTAAGCGCCCTGCCAGACGGAAAATGTTTTTCCGTCTGGCAGGGCGCTTTTGCCATATGCGGCTCCGCAAGCACGCGATGTAGCTGCAGCCGCTTTGCCTGCCGTGTCGTCGTGTGGCGTGCCGCCGTTTGCGGGGGAGGCGCATTTTTGCATCCTTTATGTGCGGCCTGCATGCACGAATATTTTTTTTGTGCCTCCTCGTCTGGCTGCTAAAGCTAACCGAATAAATTACCGAAAAGCTTTATGTGACCACTGATGTTGCGCGTGCGTTTGCGGCTGGAAAAAGAAACTGTTGCCCTGCTAACCAATGGAGTCTTTATGTTCACCTGGTACCGATCCTTGCGCATGACGCCCAAGATTGTGATTCCCGTAGCCCTTGCTCTTGTTGTGTGTCTGGGGCTGCTGACCTGGCAGATTCAGACGCGCAGCAGCGCCGCTATTGAAGATATTGCCCGCCGTGAACTGGCCGCTCTCGGCGGGGCCGAGGGAAATTCCATGTCCCGGTTCCTGAACATGGCTGTTGACGAGGCGTCGGCCCTGGCTGCCGCCCTGGGGCAGAGTGTGGCCCAGAACGAAGCGCCCACCAGGCAGGGTGTCATTGCCATGATCAAGGGTATGCTTATGGGCAATGCCGATATTTTCGGGGTGGGCATTATCTGGGAGCCAGGCCTGTTCGATAACCGCGACATGCTGTATGCGGGTGCGCCGGGCAGTGACGGCAAAGGACGCTTCATGCCCTACCTTTCCAGAGGGGCCGAGCTTGTGGATCTTGGCGAGCAGGTCGACCAGCCTTACTATGTCATTCCCCGTAAAACCCGCCAGACCTACGTTTCCGACCCCATTCCCTTCAAGGTCAGCGGGCAGGACGTGCTTATGTCCACAGTGGCCTGCCCTATACTGCGCGGCAATGACCTTCTCGGTGTGGTGCTGGTGGATATTTCTCTTGCCCGGCTGCAACAGATGGTTGCGGCCGTCAGCCTGTATGGCAGCGGCTACGCTTCGCTTGTCAGTGAAAAGGGTGATATTCTGGCGCATCGCGAAGAATCCCTGGTCGGCAAGAGCATCTTCGACCTTGGCGTTGTCAGGCGCAAAGGGGCGGTTACAGAAGCGTTTACCGCCGGCAAGTCGTATATGGAAGACGTGAGCGACGCGCAGGGTGTGCTGCTGCGCTACTTTCATCCCGTTGATTTCAGGGGCGGCAGCCAGCACTGGTATCTCAGCGTGACCGTGCCGCAACGTGAAGTGCTGGCGCAAGCCAGGGATATCAGCCGCATTACCGTCATTATTTCGGCCATAACTCTGCTGGTGTTACTCGGCATAAGCTATCTTGTCATCCGCAGCGCGTTGCGCCCGGTGAACTATCTGGCGGAAACAGCCGGGATCATCGCCGGGGGCAAACTGGAGCAAAATATTGAAGACAGCCGCTTCGGCGGTGAAATGAAGGTGCTCAGCACGGCTTTGAAAAAAATGATCGCCTCTTTGCTGGAGGGCATAAGCAGGGCTGAAGCCCTTACCGGGGCGGCGCGTGAAGAATCGGAAAAGGCCCGCCTGGCCATGATGGAGGCCGAGGATGCCCGCCGGGCTGCTGAAAGCGCCCGCCGGGACGGCATGCTGGCTGCTGCGGGGCAGCTTGAAGAGGTGGTGTCGGTGCTTTCATCTGCTTCCACAGAGCTTTCGGCCCAGATCGAGCAGTCAGACCGGGGCGCTGCGGACTCCGCCCAGCGCCTTGCCGAGGCCGCTACGGCCATGAATGAAATGAACGCCACCGTGCAGGAGGTCGCCCGCAATGCCAGCCAGGCTTCAGAAGCCTCGGCGGAAACCAGAAGAAGAGCGCTGGCGGGCGCGCATATCGTGGAGCAGTCATTGCAGAGCATACGGCAGGTGCATGAGGTTTCGGGTGCGTTGCGGCAGGATATGGCGCTTCTGAACACGCATGCCCAGGACATCAGCCGGATCATGAGCGTCATCTCCGACATTGCTGACCAGACCAACCTTTTGGCACTCAATGCGGCCATTGAGGCGGCCCGTGCAGGAGACGCAGGGCGCGGATTTGCCGTGGTGGCCGATGAGGTGCGCAAGCTGGCGGAAAAAACCATGTCCTCCACCACCGATGTGGGCAATGCCATCAGGGCCATTCAGGAGAGCACCGCAAAAAGCATGGCCGGTATGGATGAAGCCGTGCGGCAGGTGGAGCAGGCTACGGATTATGCCGGTCAGTCCGGTCAGGCCCTGAGCGAGATCGTCGGCACGGTGGAGGCCACGGCGGACCAGGTAAACGCCATTGCCACGGCCAGCGAAGAGCAGTCTGCCGCCAGTGAAGAAATCAACCAGACCATAGTACAGATCAACAGCATGTCGCGGCAGACGGCCGAGGCCATGGCCGAGGCCGCCAGGGCTGTTACTGATCTTGCGGCTCAGGCTCAGGCGCTGGACAGCCTCATAGACAACATGAAGCGCGGTTGACGCGCCACGGCAGACGCCCGAACGGGCGGCTGCCCCATGCCGCCCGAAGGCCGTGTGCAGCCAGGGCCGGGCAGGCCTGCCCCTGAAACCCATCGTACCAATGGAACCGGCCGGTAGCGCCGCAGGGGTGCCCATTTCGGCGGCAGCCACAGGCTGTATGTCTGATCGCTGTTCGGTCGTGCGGGCTTGCAGCCGCATCTGCCCCCGAAGCGTGGCCTATTGTGCTGCTCCGGTTCCGGCGGGGGCGGCCTGGTCAGCGTTTTTGTTGGCCGCGTGGATGGCGGTTCCGATTTCGCGGGCCAGAGTTTCTGTAAACAGGGTGGGTGCTCCGGCATCCATGCGTACCTGCCCGGGCAACAGCACGGCTATGCGCATCTGGCTGTTGGAAAGGGCATTACGGCTGGAGATGTTCTTGAGTTTGGCCCTGCTTGGCCTTTGGGCGCTGGGAACGCGGCGCTGCACCAGCAGCACGTCGGCCATGACCGTAGCGCCGCCGCTGCCCTTGAGCGCGGAAGGCGTGTCGTAGCCTGCGTCAACCATCTGCCGCAGATGTGCCGGATCTGTATTTCCGGCAGACAGCACCGTAAGCTGTACAATATATCCGGCCTCGCTGGGGTTGCCCACAATGGTGAATCCGCTGCGCTGCAGCCAGGATTCTGTCTGCGCGCGCAGACCGAAAACACGGTTGGTGTTGTCGCGCACGCTTACATAGACAGTATCCGCAATTGTATCATCGTCTTGTGCTTCCTGCAGCTTGCCCGAACGCAATACTTCCAGCTTGTCCGGGTCAGCGGCCTGACGCACGCAGGCCGCAAGCGGCACAAGGCTCAGGCAAAGCAGCAGTGCAATAAAACGTAGTCCTTTCAAAGTCATAAGAAAACCTCGGTCCTTGCCGCCAGAGGCGCGGCTGGTATTGAATGCGAAAGCGTAGGGCTTTCGCCATGCATGTTCCCGGCGGATGCATTTTTCGGGCCAGTGAACAAGTCTGTAAAAATATTTTCGTGCGCCAGGCCGCTGTCCGCCCGGGCGCTGTCTGTTGTAAATCCTCGGAGTATGGTATGTTTCAGGAGGATTGAAGGTGGCTGCGGGCAGAGACGTCTCGCTGTCTGTTATATGTGTTACAGACAATTTTTCAGGGTATGCAGAATGACCGGCGTGTCTTGCCAGGCTGCAAGGCGTGGCTTCTGCCACAGCGCAGCCTGGTCATGTGGGGGAACGGTCTTTTCTCGTCCGGCAAGGGGGAACCGGCAGGCTTGGGGCTGTAACTGAAGCAAAAGGACTGTCCGCTGCGGCATCCTGACAGGGCGGCGGGTTTGTCAGGGCTTTACGGCCTTGACGATTTCACTGCTCAGCTTGTCCTCCAGGGCGGGAAGAATATCGTCGCGCCCCATGCCGGCGCCTTCGGCGCTGACGCTTACCGTATACATCTCCTGGGGCTGCTTGCCGTTACGGCCTGCGCCCACGCGGGCGCGCATGCCCCAGATGTTGCTTGTGCCGCCGTCAAGCATGCTGACGCCAAGGCCCAGCAACAGGCCGCCGCCAACGCCCCAGGCCGCGCCGCGGCCGCCGCCGGTAGCGCCGCCCACGAGCGCACCCAGCATGGCGCCGGTAGCGGTATGCCCCAAGGCTCTGCCCGCATCGGGCGGCGTACTGCGCGAACCCAGGGGGACTACCTCGTCCACCGCAACACGCAGCAGCAGGTCAGACCCCTTGGCCGAATCCGCGGGTACAAGCTCCCGCTCACTTTGCAGGTAAGCCGTCAGCATCGACTGAAGGTCGGCGTTAAATGTGGCGCTGCCGCCGCTCACGTCCACAAAGACGCTTTGCCCGGGGCTTGCCTTGATGGCGGGCAACGGTCCGGGCCTGGCTTCGGCCTGGTTGGAGCGCGGGTCAGCAGGCGAGCCGGGCGGAAAATCCGAACTGCCGGGCGCATCCGGGCCGGTATTATGGCGCGACGAGCAGCCCGCAGCCAGCAGGCAGAGCATCGTCAGGCAGATTGCCGCTACAAGGCGGTATGGTATTGGACATATGCGCATATATCCCTCATTTTGACTGGAAATTACTACTATACTACCGCAAGTGACGCACCCCTGTCCAGTTGGGTATGTCATGCTGCCATGCTTGTGGAATTGATGTGTCATCTGCCCAATAATCCAATATATTTTTCTTTTGCACCTGCCTGCCGGCCATGCGTTGCGCCGGGCATTTTTTTGCTCTTGCCGGTTCCGGGCAGCAACCCCGGCTTCACGGCCCGCACTTGACGCCTTCGGGTTTTATCGTATCTTGCCGTTACATAAAGGGCGCGCAGGACATTTTTGGCGCAGCCGGAAAGCCAATTGAGGGCAGCATGGGCAAACAGTTGATAATAGTGGAATCACCGGCCAAGGTTAAGACCATCAAGAAATTTCTGGGACCGGCTTATATGGTGCAGGCCAGTGTGGGCCATGTACGCGACTTGCCCGCCAAAACGCTTGGCGTGGACGAAGAGCATGACTTTGCGCCTCATTATGAAGTTATAGAAAATAAAAAAAATGTGGTCAGCGACCTGCGCGCCGCCGCATCCAAGGCCGAGACCGTATATCTGGCCCCAGACCCCGACCGCGAAGGTGAGGCCATTGCCTGGCATGTGGCCGAGCTGATCCGCGATAAGGCCAAGGATATCAAGCGTATCCAGTTCAACGAGATTACGGCCAAGGCCGTCAAGGAAGCGTTAGCGCACCCGCGCGAACTCAATGCCGACCTTTTTGACGCCCAGCAGGCCCGCCGTATTCTGGACAGGCTTGTGGGCTACAAGATTTCACCCCTGCTATGGAAAACCATCAAGCGCGGTATATCCGCAGGCCGTGTACAATCCGTGGCCCTGCGCCTTATTGTGGAGCGTGAGGAAGAGCGCGAGGTCTTCAGGCCAGAGGAATACTGGCTGTTCAAGGCCCTGCTTTCGGGCGAGGTGCCGCCTCCATTTAAGGCCGATCTGCTCAAGGTCAACGGCAAGAAGGCGGTCATCGGCAATGCCGAAGAGGCGCAGGCTCTTGAGGCCGCCCTCAAGGGGCAGCCCTTTGTGGTGGAAAATGTGGAACAGAAGGAGCGCGAGCGCGCGCCCCAGCCGCCGTTCATCACCTCCACGCTCCAGCAGGCGGCCAACCAGCGTCTTTCCTATTCGGCCAAGCGCACTATGAATATTGCCCAGCGCCTCTATGAAGGCGTGGAGCTGGGCGACCGCGGCCTTACCGCCCTTATCACCTATATGCGTACGGACTCCACGCGCATTGCCGATGAGGCCCGGGACGCGGCCAAGAAATTTATTGGCGAACACTTCGGCAAGGATTACCTGCCCAAGCGCGCCCGTGTGTACAAGACCAAGGGCAGCGCCCAGGACGCCCACGAAGCCATCCGCCCCGTGGATGTGTCCATCACGCCCGATGAGGTCAAGCAACACCTGCCCCCTGACCAGTACAATCTTTACCGGCTTATCTGGTCGCGCTTTGTGGCTTCGCAGATGGCCGGAGCGCGCTTTCACGACACCACTGTCACCATTGCCTGTGCTCACAGCCAGTGGCGCGCCAAGGGCGAACGTCTGCTTTTCCCCGGTTTTATGGCGGCCCTGCCCCGCGCCGGAGAAGACGCCGATTCCGATCTGCCGCCTGTGGAGGTCGGGCAGACCCTCAAGCTGGAAAAGATGGACAAGGAACAAAAGTTCACCCAGCCTCCGCCGCGCTACAGCGAGGCGAGCCTCGTGCGCGAGCTTGAAGAGCGCGGCATCGGGCGTCCTTCCACCTATGCGGCCATTATATCCACATTGCAGGACAGGGAATATGTGAGCCTGGCCGAAAGGCACTTTGTGCCTACAGATCTCGGGCGTGTGGTTTGCGGCCAACTGACCGAACATTTTTCGCGGTTGATGGACGTGGGCTTTACCGCCCAGATGGAGGAAGGGCTGGACAAGGTGGCCGAGGGCAAGGAGCACTGGGTAGAGCTTTTGCGTGCCTTTGCCGACGATTTCAATCCTACCCTTACGGCCGCTGCCAAAAACATGCAGAGCGTCAAGGGCGGCATCCCCGCCGATCTAGCCTGCCCGGAATGCGGCAAGCCGCTCATGATCAAGTTCGGCAAGGCCGGCGCTTTTCTGGCCTGCTCCGGCTACCCCGACTGCAATTTCACCAGCAACTTCTCCCGTAACGAGGAGGGCAAGGTGGAGGCCGTGGCCGCTGAAAAGCCGAAGTATGAAAAGGTGGGGCAGTGCCCCAAGTGCGGGCGCGACCTTGTCATCAAAAAAGCCCGCACAGGCAGCAGCTTTATCGCCTGCACGGGCTATCCCGAATGCAGGCATGCGGCCCCCCTGTCCACGGGCGTGCCCTGTCCGCGCTGCGAAAAGGGGCAGCTGGTGGAAAAAAGCACCAAGCGTGGCAAGATATTCTATTCTTGCGACCAGTACCCGCAGTGCGACTTTGCCCTGTGGGACAGGCCCGTACCCGGCCCCTGCCCGCGCTGTAACTCCCCCTATCTGGTGGAAAAGAAGAGCCGGGACGGCCTGAAGGTCATATGCCCGGTCAAGGGCTGCGGCTATGTGAAGGAGGAAGATCATGAGCAGGAGTGACGAACCTGGCGGCGGGGCCGTCAGTACCGGCCCTGCGGGGGCCTGTTCCGCTGACGCTGCCGGTTCCGGCGGGATGAGCGCCCCCTGGCCCGACACGCTGGAAGCCCGCGTGGCCCGGCTGCTGGGCGAAGGGGAAAGCGTGGTGCTGGTGACGGTTATCAGCCGCACAGGCTCGGCCCCCCGTGATGCCGGAACCCGTGCCCTGTATACGCAGGCCGGGCCGGAAGGCACGGTGGGCGGCGGCCTGCTCGAGGCCCGGGCCATGGAGGCCGCCGCCCAGAGTCTGTTCATGGGGCGTTCTGCCCGGGTCAGCTGCGATCTCAGCGGCTTTACTCCTGACAGCGACATGATCTGCGGCGGCGGCATGGAAGTACTGTGTGAAGTGCTGCTGCCGGAGCAGGCGGGCCTGTTCAGTCTGGCTGCCCTGGCCCTGAGCGAAGGCGTGGGCGGTGTGTGGGTGGTGGACGTGAGCCACGAAACGCCCTCGCGCAGCCTATGTCTCGACAGCCTGCCCCAGGGCGGAGAGCTGGCCGCCGGCGCGAGCCTGGACACGGCAGCAGCACGAGAGCTGGCCGCCCGGCGCAAGGGCCGTGCCGGACTGGTGGAAAAAGGGGAGTCCAGCGTTTATGTGGAACCTCTGGCTGCCCCGACGATCCTGCTGCTTTGCGGGGGCGGGCATGTTTCGCTTGAGGTGGCACGCCTGGCGCATGCCTGCGGCTTTGTTGTAGACGTCGCGGACGACAGGCCGGAGTTTTCCAATCCGCAGCGCTTTCCCATGGCGCGCCGTTGCTACGTGCTGCCGGAATACGAAAACCTGGTAAACGCCTGCGGCATCGGCCGTCACCATTATGTAGCCATCATCACGCGCGGACACGGCTTTGACCGTGAAACTCTGGCGCAGGCGCTGACCAGCCACGCCCAGTACATAGGTATGATCGGCAGCAGGACCAAGCGCGACCAGATTTATGCCCTGCTGCGCGCCCAGGGGGTTCCCGCCGCCGAACTGGCCGCCGTATGTTGTCCCATCGGCCTGACCATCGAGGCTGAAACTCCGCAGCAGATAGCGGTATCCATTGTTGCCGAACTGCTGGCCGCGCAGGCGGGCACGCTGAAGCGACTGCGCTTTGAGGAATAGAACTTCTTCGCGCCTCTGCCCGTAACGCAACTGTTCTTTTGCCGTATCCGGCGCGCCGCGTGTACAGGCATGCGGGTGCTGTTCCAGTCTTTTTCTGCTTGCCGCACTGTCAGGCGGCTCGCCTGGGTGGCAGGATTTTGCCTTCGGCCGGGTCGGTCTCCGGTTTTTTACAGGGTTTTCCACGTCAGGGGGCGCACTCTGCGTCCTTCCTTGACATTTTCTGACGCTCGAGACACTGTGAGCATGCGGAGGCGTGTTGTATGAGTTTTACCATTGTCGCCGCGCTCATTGTGTTTTTGGTCTTCATTTATGTGGATGCCAGGCGCAGAACAGCGCAACATCTTCAATGCATTGCCGAAGAAAAAAGCAGTGTCGCCACTGCTTCGGGCATGACGGCCAGTGTGGGCGTTTTTTATCCGGATGTGCGCACGGCTGTGGTCATGGGGGCTTCGGAAGATACCGGAGCCTGCTATTATAGAGTGTTGCGCGAAGGAAAGGTCATCAATCGCAGTAAAATCAATCTTGCCAATATTGTGCGGGTTGATCTGCTGCTCAACGGCTCTCCCCGGGATTTGCCGCTGGAGTCCCAGCAGGCCACCAGTTTTCTCAAGGCCACAGAAATCGCCGGTAAAGGCATCAGTACATTTTCCACAGCAGAATTGCGGGCGCTGCAAAAAGCAGCTCTGCGTCTGGTCTTTGTGGATGGAAACGGCGCAGAAAAAATGTTGGAAATCACCGTGTTGCGCATGGGCGATGAACGGCACAGGTTCAAGAGGCTGGAATTGCTCAAAGACGGCATCTGGTGGTATGCCTTTCTGAACAGTGCTGCCCGTAATGCCAGGCTGTGGCATGATGAGCACGAATTGGCGGAACACGACGGCAACATTGGGCAGGAATAGGGTATAATTTTTTATCTAATAAAATCAGTATGTTGCGAGAAAATAATACGGTGTTACAACATGCTGATTTCATTAAGTATTTTTGCAGTCTTGCTCTGACCCCCTTGCGGGGCGGCTCGATTGCTTTTTGCAATGAACTGTGTTTTTTACATTGATGCTTCGCCCGATTTTGTATGCCGGGCGGTTTTTTCAGCGTGCCGAGTCACGCGTCTTATGGAGTAGTTCATGACAAGCAGACAGCTGTTCTCTCTTCCTCTTGCCCTGGCGCTTTGCCTCGCGCTGGTCGCCTGCGATAGTGAAAAAAAAGCCCAGCAGGGGGCCATGCACCTGCCCGTGGCAATTTTTGATGTTGTAGCCCGCGATGAACCGTGGCCTGCCGAATATCAGGCGCAGGCATCCGGCTCGCGGGCTGTTGAAGTGCGCGCGCGGGTTGAAGCCATTATTGAAAAGCGGCTGTATGAAGAAGGCGATTATGTGGAGCAGGGCCAACTGCTTTTCCAGTTGGAACGCGACCATTACGAAGCGCTCATGCAGCAGGCTCAGGCCCAGTTCACCAATGCCGAACGGGAATGGCGGCGGGTGCGCCCGCTGTATGAAAAGAATGCCGTGTCGCAGAAAGAGCGCGACAATGCCCTGGCCGCCTATGAAAGCGCCAAGGCAGCCATGCGCCAGGCCAAGATCAATCTGGATTACTGTCAGGTGACGGCCCCGGTCTCCGGCTACAGCAGCAAGGAAAACTACACCCCGGGCAACCTCGTGGGCAACAATTCCCTGCTTACCTACGTGAACCAGACCGACCCGATGTACATCGATTTTTCCATTGCCGCTCCCGAGCGCATGACACGCCAGAACCTGGCCGCCGAAGGCCGCCTCGCGCTGCCTGCCGAAGGCCGTTACAAGGCGCGGCTGCGGCTGCTTGACGGCAGCATGTACAAGGGCGAGGGCGAAGTGACTTTTATTGACAGCCAGGTACAGCCAAGCACCGGCGTCATCAAGGCCCGTGCGGTTTTTGCCAATGCTGACCGCAGCATCATGCCCGGTCAGTATGTCCGGCTGTATATGGATGGCGATATCCTTAAAAACGCCGTGCTTGTTCCGCAAAAGTGCGTACTGCTGACCCAGAAGGGTTCGCTGGTTATGGGCGTGGACAAGGACGACAAGGTGTATCCCATTCCCGTGGTCGTTGGTGTGTCCGTTGGCGACAAATATCTTGTGCTTGAGGGTCTCAAGGGCGGCGAACGCATTATCAGCGAAGGCATCATCAAGGCCCGTCCCGGCACACAAGTGAGCATAATGCCCTCCGGGGGCGAACAGCCCCGGGATGGCGCGGCTAAGAAGTAGGTAAGTATGGCTGTTTCCACAAAGCCGAATTTCTTTTTACGCAGACCAATTCTTTCGGCGGTCATATCCATTGTCATCACTCTGGTGGGGGCGCTGGCCATGCGGGCATTGCCCGTGGCCCAGTACCCCGACCTGGTGCCTCCCACGGTCAACGTCAGCGTGGTGTATCCCGGTGCTTCCGCGGAGACCATCGCGTCTACCGTGCTGGCCCCTCTGGAAGTCAATATCAACGGCGTGGAAAACATGCTCTACATGACTTCCACGGCGGCTTCCGGCTCTGGCTCGGGCAGCATCAACGTCTACTTTTCGTTGGGTACAGACCCGGATATGGCCCTTGTCAACGTCAACAACAAGGTCAACCTGGCCCAGACGGTGCTGCCCGAAGCGGTGCGCCGCCAGGGCGTAAGCGTGCTCAAGCGTTCGCCGGCCATGCTGCTGGTGTTTTCGTATTTTTCGCCTGATGGCCGCTACGACCAGGTGTTCATCAACAACTGGGCGCAGATTAACGTGGTGGACGCGCTCAAGCGCGTGGAAGGCGTGGGTGACGTAACCATATTCGGCAGCATGGACTACGCCATGCGCATCTGGTTGCAGCCCGACAAGCTGGCGAAGTATGGCGTGTCCGTCAATGAAGTTGCCGCCGCCATTCAGGAGCAGAACTCGCAGTACGCTCCCGGACGCCTGGGCGAAATGCCCTCACCAGATTCCACACAGCTTACCTGGCAGATCGACACCCAGGGCCGTCTGGTCACGCCGGAAGAATTCGGCGAGATCATCGTGCGCAGCGGGCCTGACAGCGCCATGCTGCGCCTCAAGGATGTGGCCCGTGTGGAGCTGGGCGGCAAGGACTACAGCGTCACCTCGCGCTATAACGGCATGGTGGCGCGTATGGGCGCCGTCTATCTGCTGCCCGGGGCCAACGCCATCGCCACCGGCGACCGTGTGCTGGACAAGCTGGCCGAAATCGGCCTGACCATGCCTGACGGGCTTGATTACACCATTCTTGTGAACACCAACGACTTCGTGCTTGAATCCATCCGCGAAGTGGTCTCCACCCTGGTGGAAGCCATGATACTGGTGTTCATCGTTGTGTATGTGTTTCTGCAAAGCTGGCGCGCCACCATCATTCCCTGCGTGGCTGTGCCGGTCTCCATTATCGGTACGTTCGCCGGGCTGTACGCCTTTGGCTATACCATCAATACTCTTACGCTTTTTGCCATGGTGCTTTCCATCGGCATCGTGGTGGACGACGCCATCGTGGTGCTGGAAAACGTGGAGCGCATCATGACCACGGAGCACCTGCCGCCCAAGGAGGCCACGGCCAAGGCCATGAACGAGGTCACGGCCCCCATTGTGGCCATTGTGCTCGTGCTGTGCGCCGTGTTTATTCCCGTATCCTTTATGGGCGGCCTGGCAGGGCAGATGTACAAGCAGTTCGCCATCACCATTTCGGTGTCGGTGGTTCTGTCGGGCGTGGTGGCGCTGACGCTCACCCCCGCCCTCTGCGCCCTGCTGCTCAAGCCCCACGACCACAGCTACAAACCGCCCAAACCCTTTGTGTGGTTCAACAGGTTCTTTGACAGTGTAACTACAAACTATGTGAACATCGTTAACTACCTCAAGGCTTCCAGCCTGCGGGCCTTGTCGCTGTTTGCCGTCATGATCCTCATTTGCGTGTGGCTGTTCAGGGTCGTCCCCGGCGGCCTCGTGCCCAATGAAGACCAGGGGTATATCCTGGGTATGGCCATTCTGGACGACGGTGCCTCGCAGCACCGCACAACGGCCGTCAACAAGGTTCTCAACGACTTTCTGCTCAGCAACCCCGCTGTGCAGAGCATGGGTACCCTGTCCGGTCTGGACATCACGTCCATTTCGGTCAAGAGCAACTACGGCACCTTCTTTGCCCTGCTCAAGCCCTGGGGTGAACGTAAAAAACCCGAAATGTCGTCAGACGCCGTGTTGCAGACTGTGGGCGCGGTTACGCTCATGCAGCCCGAAGCGGTGGTTATGGGCTTTGCACCGCCGCCCATCAGCGGCATGAGCACCACGGGCGGCTTTGAAGGTTACATTCAGATGCGCGGCACCGGCAGCCTTCAGGACCTGGAAAATGAGACCAACCGTCTTGTACAGGAAGTTATGGCTGTGGATGCCGACGGCAAACGCAAATATCCGGCCATCGGCATGCTGCGTAACCTGTTTTCCACCGGTTCTCCCCAGTTGTACGCCAACCTCGACCGTGATCGCTGCAAGGATATGGGTGTTCAGATCAGCGACGTGTTCACGGCTATGGGCGGCACCTTTGGCGGCGCGTACGTGAACGACTTCAACTATATGGGCCGTACCTTCCAGGTTCGTCTGCAGTCCGAGGCCCAGTACAGGGTTCTGCCCGAAGACCTGGGCAACGTGTACGTGCCCAACAACAAGGGCGAGATGATCCCGCTGACCGCCGTCATGACCCTTGAACGTCGCACCGCCCCCCAGGTGGTGGAACGCTACAACGTCTTTCCTGCGGCCCACGTTATGGGTGCTCCCGCCCCGGGCTTTTCATCGGGGCAGGCTCTGGACCAGATGGAAGCCGCAGCCAAGGCCATTCTGCCCACAGACTACAGTCTGGGCTGGGTTGGTTCAGCCCTTCAGGAAAAGCTCGCCAGTACGGACACCACGGTGATCTTTGTTCTGGCTCTGGTCATGGTCTTCCTGATTCTGGCGGCGCAGTACGAGTCGTGGTCCCTGCCGCTTTCGGTGCTCACGGCCGTGCCCTTCGGCGTGTTCGGCGCTTTGCTGGCAACCTGGGCGCGCGGCCTTTCCAATGACGTGTACTTTCAGGTGGCTCTGGTCACACTGGTGGGTCTGGCAGCCAAAAATGCCATCCTTATCGTGGAATTCGCGGTAGAGGCGTGGCGCGGCGGCCGTAGCCTTGACGCGGCGGCGAGCTTTGCCTCGCGGCTGCGCTTCAGGCCCATTGTCATGACCTCTCTGGCTTTTATTCTTGGCTGCGTGCCTTTGGCAATCAGCACAGGCGCGGGCGCCAACAGCCGCCACGCCCTGGGTACGGCGGTCATTGGCGGTATGCTGGCGGCCACGTGCATAGCCACGCTTTTTGTGCCGTATTTCTTTAAGATAATCATGCAGATATCACTGAAAATACAGGGCAAGACAGATCCCAACGCCGGTAAGGACTTTACCGGGGATGGACAGGAGGATCTATGAGTTCCATCAGTAATGCCGGTCGCATGCGTCTGACGGGGGCAGTGTTTGTCCTGTCGGTATTCATGCTTTCGGCCTGCTCCCTTGCGCCGCGCTACGAACGGCCTGAAATGGATATGCCCGCCCAGTGGCGCACGGTGGATATGGGCGCCGCCCCGCTGAACACTGACTGGTGGAACCGCTTCAATGATCCGGTGCTTACCGCCCTGGTGGACGAGGCGCTGAAGAACAACCAGGATATTGCCGAATCCCTTGCCAAGATCGATTCAGCGGCCTCGCAGGTGGGTATAGCCACTGCGGATCTGCTGCCCTCGGTCAGCGGCTCGGCTTCGTCCATGGCTCAGGGGGCTTCGGAAAAAACGCCCAACACCATGCCCTTTGACAAGAGCGGTCTTTCCCGCACCACGGCCACCAATCAGGCCGCGCTCAGCGCCTCGTGGGAGTTGGACCTCTGGGGCAAGAACCGCAATAACTACACCATGCTCAGCGATGTGCTCATGAGCACGGTCATCGGGCATGAGGCCCTGCGTCTTTCGGTGGCAGGGCAGACGGCCCAGAGCTACTTTGCCCTGCTGGCCCTGGACATGCAGCTGGATACGGCCCGCCGTACGCTTAAAACCCGCGAAGATGCCTTCAGCATCTACAGCAGCCGTTACAAGCAGGGTGACATTACCGAGCTTGACTGGCAGCGCGCCCGTGCAGAGGTTGAAATCGCCCGTGCCCAGGTGCACACCAGCACCGTGGCCGTGGACAGGGCCGAAGCCGGACTGGCCGTGCTGCTCGGGCGTTCGCCCCGTGATATTATGGAACGCGGCATGCCGCGCGGGCAGGCCATCGGCATGCTGCCGTCGCCCCCCGTGCTGCCTGAAGGTCTGCCTTCCGACCTGCTGCAGCGCAGGCCGGACGTGCGTGCCGCCGAATTCATGCTCATGGCCAATAACGCAAATATCGGCGTGGCCCGTGCCCAGTTCTTCCCCTCGGTGTCCCTTACGGGTATGCTGGGTACGGTCAGTGCGGCCGTGGGCAGCCTGTTTACCGGCCCTGCCGGAGCCTGGAGCTACGGCGTCACCGGTTCCATGCCCCTGCTGGATTTCGGCCGCACCTGGTACAACGTCAAGGATGCCGAAGCACGTAAAAAGGCTTCTGTGGCCGTATACCGCAAAACCGTGCAGACGGCGTTTGAAGACATGCGCACATCGCTGACCGCCCAGCGCGAGGCCGACGCCATCGTGCGCAGCATGCAGATCCAGGTGGAAAGCCTGCGCCGTGCCACTACCATTGCCCGTCTGCAGTACGACAACGGCTATACGGACTACCTGACCGTTCTGGATGCGGAACGCCAGCTTTTTGCTGCCGAACTGCAACTGGCATCGGCCCTGCGTGACCGCCTGGACAACGTCGTGAGCGTTTGCATGGCCCTTGGCGGCGGCTGGAACGACCCCGGCGCCAGCCCGAGCTTTCCCGTGGTCAATACCGAAAAACTGCTGAATCAGGAAACAAGCGCCGGGGCATCCGGCAAGTCTTCGGGCAAGGCCGCGGCCGAATCCGCGTCTGCCGCGCCTGAGGCCAGACCACAGGGTGGCGTGAGCCTGTAGGGCTGCCTGGCAGACTGCGCTATGAATGTAATGCCCCCCGGCCAAAAGGCCGGGGGGCTTCGTTTTTTGCGTATTCACTTTTTGTTTTGAACCGGGCTGTTCGGCGGGTCGCCATATTTTCTGCAAGGCCGACAGCCCGGTGGGCTGCTTCGCCCTGTGCCGTTTCGGCCATTTTTTATAAAAAAATGTACCCCGCATTCTGGTTTGTACTTTTGGGTAAAAATATTTCCACAGTTTTGCGGTCAGCTTTACAAGCCTGGGGGACTATCGTAAGAGCAGGTATGGTCAAGCCGGTAATCACCATCATTTTTTTGTGCGGTGTCTTGTTGGCCGCCCCTTTGACGGCCTCTCGCGCTGCTGCCGCTTCCAATCAGGGGGCAAAATCCCAGGTGGCCGACAAGGCAAAACAGGGGGTTCCCTGTGTGGACAGGTCAAAGGCGCGTGCAGACCAGAACCGCACCGTTACCGTGAAAAAAAGAAAGGATGCCGTCCACGCCAGAGCCTGGACTTTTCGCGAGGGCAGCAGTCTTGATGCCTGGCAGGCCCAGGGCACGCCCGCAGACAATCTGCACAGCCGCGCGGTTGCCCCTGCCGGGGGAAAGGCCGTAGACACGGCCAAGGGGATTGACAGCGCCCTGAATGCGGCTTCCGGAGCACACAAAAATAAATCCGCCCTGGCACTGAGCGTGGAAGACGAAAGTTCATCCTGGCGTGAGCCGGGACCGGGCTGCATTACCCCTGACGAAAACCTGAGCATGGAAAGCAGGCATGTGGTGCGGGCCTACGCCGATACCACCGTTGGGGATGACCTGAGCATCGGTCTGGGGCCGGAGCTTATCCTTAGAAACGAGCAGCGCGAACGGCCATCCAGCAACAAGCAGCCGGACTCCGCCTTGGGCTTGGGCATGCAGTTCAAGCTCGATTTCTAGTTTTTTCTCTTTCTTTCCCGTACCGTTCTCCGAGGTAGGCCTTTTGCCGTGTACGCAACGCGTGCCGAGGTTTTGCCTGCGTTTCCGGGGCATGCAAGGCTTGCCTTCTCTCTCATTGTCTTCATGTATCCCGTCGGGCTGCCCGCACGTGAAACCGGCTTTTCTGAACCGCGCGTGTCGGCATTCTGGCGCAATGCCTGCCGAATTGCGCCGTTTTTTCGGCTGCGCCGCGGGCCGGCTGCCTTACTGCGGATTCAACTCGCTGCAATGCCTTGGCTTTGGCGTCTTGGCACTGTACTTGCTGTCCCTTCTGTGTGGTATCAGATCAGCCGCTCAGGAGGAACACATGGCGCTTTCCAATTTTCTCATACGCCCCCCCAGCGAGGCCCAGCAGGGGCAGGCCGCCGGCCAGCGCCGCGCCGCGCCGGTCGCGGGCGGAGCCAGTTTTGCCGCAGTCATGCAGGGGCAGGCGCGTCAGGCTGAAGGGACAGCCCCGCTTCCGCAAGCCGTACAGGCCATGAGCGGCCAGGAATCCCCGGCACAGGTGCGACCTGCGGAACTTGCGGGCATGCAGGCTCCCGCGCGTAATCTCGTGCTTGCGGGGCGCAGCCCCAGCGACCTCATGCGAGCCCAGGTCTTTGGCAAGGCTCAGGCTGATCTGCGCCAGACGCAGGCTATTGAAGGCCTTATGCAAAGTGTTTCCGGCAACGGCTCGACCCTTGATCTGGCCCGCAGCATGGGGGCGGCGCGTCAGTTGCACTCGCTCACCAGCACTGTGGGGGAGCGGCTTGGCGGTCTGAACGGCGGAGACTTCATTCATAGCCGTCCTGCAGCCCCGGGGCAGGGCAAGGCCCGGCAAAAACGGCAGCAGCCGGATGCAGCCGAAATGGAGCTGGGCAAGCTTTCCGCCCAGTTTGAATCCGGCCGCGATGGCATAGCGGCCATAGGCTATGACCGTAACGGCGGAACCTCATACGGCAAGTATCAGGTATCGTCACGCGCGGGCAGCCTTAATGATTTTCTTGCATTTCTGGATGGAGAAGCGCCGGATATCTCCAAGAGGCTGCGTTCGGCAGGGCCGGGCAATACCGGCAGCCGCAAGGGAGCGATGCCCGACATGTGGCGCGCCATTGCCGATGAGCAGCCGGAACGCTTTGAAGCGCTGCAGGAAGCCTATGTGCGCGAAAGCCATTACAAGCCTGCTGTGGAGGGCATAAGCCAGCGGACCTCTCTGGAGGCAGACAGCCTGTCGCCTGCCATGCGTGAGGTCATCTGGAGCACATCCGTGCAGCATGGCCCCACAGGAGCCACGCGCATTTTTGCCCGCGCAGAAGCCATGAGCGGTGACCCCGGCGACCCGGCCTATGAGCGCAGGCTTATCACCAATGTATACAAGGTGCGGTCCGGCCAGTTCGGCTCGTCCACCAGCGAGGTGCAGGCCGCTGTGCAAAACCGCTTCCGTCAGGAACGCACCCTGGCCCTCAATCTTCTGGATGGCGGACACAAGGCCAATCTGGCCTGACGGCCTGAGCGCTCATGAAGACAGAACCCTTCCACGCCCATATCCAGCAGCCACACGCTCTTGCGGCCGGCGAACATCCGGCAGGCGGGCGTGATGTTGTCATCATCAATCTGACCCGTTTTGGCGATCTGCTGCAAGGCCAGGCGCTCATACACGACCTGCACCATGCCGGGTTGCGCGTGGGGCTTGTCTGTCTGGAAAACTTCGCTTCGGCCCTGCCGTTGCTGCAACATGTGGATGTGACCTGGCCTCTGCCCGGCGCGCGCATCATGGCGGATGTGGAAGGCGACTGGCGGCGGGCCGCTCTGCGGCTGCTGTCTTTTGTGCGCGAAATCCGCAGAAGCATGCCCGATGCCCGGGTGATCAATCTTACTGCCACGCTGCCCGCACGTCTGCTGGCCCGCCTTGTGGCCTCGCACCCCGGCGATATCACCGGGTTCGGCATGGATGCCGAAGGTTTTGGCTTCAGCGGCGGTGTATGGGCCTCCTTTCTTGCGGGAACAGTGCTGCGGCGCCTGAACACGCCCTTCAACCTTGTGGACACGTTCCGTATGGTGGGGGCAAACGCCATGACAGGTACGGAAAAAGCGCGGCTTGCGGCAAATAGTACGATGCCCGGCAGCAGGCCAGGTTTGCAGCCGCCGCCCGAAGCGGAACGGGCATTTGCCTGCGGTCTGCTCGAAGAGGGCGCGCCGGCGGCAGGCATTACATCGGCCTGCAAAGGCTTTGTGGCCTTGCAGCTGGGGGCCAGCGAAGCAAAAAGGCAGTGGCCCGCCGCCTCCTTTGCCGCCCTGGGCGACAGGTTATGGCGCGAGGCAGGGCTTTGTCCGGTCTTGCTTGGCAGCAGGGCGGAACAAGCCCTTGCCGAAGAGTATGTGCAGGCAGCCCGCGGTCCCTGCATCTCTGCCGTGGGGCGCACCGATATCGCACAGCTGGCGGGCCTGCTCGCCCATTGCCGTCTTCTTGTCACCAACGACACCGGAACAATGCATCTGGCCGCGGGCCTGGGGGTGCCGTGTCTTGCCATATTTCTGGCCACGGCCCAGCCCTGGGATACCGGACCGTATTTGCCGGGTTGCTGCTGCCTTGAACCTGCCATGCCATGCCACCCCTGTCCCTACGGGCGCGCCTGCCCGCACGGGCATGCCTGCCTCGGGCGTATCAGCCCCGAGGGTGTGGGCGATCTTGTTTGCGGCTGGCTTGCAACCGGGCGGTGGAATGCGGCGCTTGAGAAAGGGGCGTCCTGCATCGGCCGTGAGGCCCGCGTGTGGCAGACGGAAACGGACAGTTACGGCTTTGCCGCCTTGCGTTGCCTTTCGAAGCACGGCAGTGAAGACCGCAGCCAGTGGCTTGATGCGCAGCGCTTTTTGTGGCGTCAGATGTTTGACAAACTGGGCGAGCGTGTGCCTTCAGACGGGCAGGGCCGTGCCATACCTGCAAAAATAGCTCTCAGCCCGTCATTTGCAGCAGCGGTGGGGGACGTTCTGTCCCAGGCGCTGCAACTGCTGGCCTTGCTGGAAGAGCAGGCAGGCCTGGTGGGTAAAAGCACCATGGCCGGGCAACTCTTTTTGCGTAATTGCGAGCGGTTGCAAAATCTGCTGGACGCCAGCCCGGCGTTTACCGCCCTGGGCGGATTCTGGCGCGAACTGCGGCAGCAGAGGGGCGGCGATATGGCAGACCTGACCCAACTGATACAGTGTTTACGCTCTGCCCTAATGGAATGGAAAAACACTATATAAATAAAATGGCATACAGTTTGCTTTAACTGGTGCAGCCCTATGACGGCAAATTCTTCCCCGTGGGGACAGGAGGAACACTATGATAATCGTTGATGGTAATGAAAGCGTCAAAAGCATATCCGCCTTTGAAAACCTTGAGCAGGCGCTGACCAGCATCATGCGGGACGAGGAAATGGAAGGACGCGTGATTACCGACGTTCTGGTAAATGACGAAGCCTTTTCGGAAATTTATCCGCATCAGGCAGAAGACATCGCGTGCGACTCCATTTCGCGCCTTGAGGTGCGCTCTGTACCCAACGGCGAACTGGCCGTGGATATAGCCGGAGAAATGGGCAAGGTCACCCTGATGATGGAGCACGGCGCCCGCCAGGTTGCCCGTCTGTTTCGTGAAGCATCGGATACGGACGCCCTTGAGCTTTTGCAGGACCTGCTGGACGTTACCCGTGATTTCATGAATATGCTCGGCGACCTGCGCGGACGCTATGCCGAAGGCGACTCCGAAGCTTTTGCTGAAAAGACCGAAAAGCTTTCGAGCCTGATTTCAGAAATGAGCGATGGCCTGGAAAACGAAGACTGGATTCTGCTTTCCGACCTGCTTGAATACGAATTTTTGCCCATCTGCGCCGAATGGCGTGAAGTGAGTGAACAGCTGCGCCAGCAGATCATCCAGCGTGTCGCCCAGTAGGGCGCAAGGAGTTATTATGGCCCAGGGACTCAGCTTGCTGGATCAGGCCCTTGATCTCGCCCGGCAGGAAATGAACGCCCTTGAAGACGGGGCGTACGACAAAGCGGTGATTCTTGCAGAAAAACGCAACGAGGTCACCAGCATGGCCTGGTATATGCTTGAAGACGGGCGCGGCGAAGAATACCGCGGGCACCTTGTGGAGCTTGCCCGTGTGCAGGAACACCTGACTGGGCTTGCCACCAGAGCGCGGGATGCCCTGCGGCAGGATCTGCAGCGCTCCCGTCTTGAGCGGCAGCGGATGAACGGCTACCAGCAGTCCATAGGGCAGGCCCTGCAATAATATCCTGTTTCTGTCAGGGATGCTTGCGCATCATGCGCAGGGTAATCCGGGGCTGCGCGGGCGGACGCTTGGCGTAAGGTTGGCCGTCGTTGTGCTCTGTGTGGTAAAAAAGCCGGAATCAACGGGCAACTGCCCGTTCTCAAGGCTGCAATGTTTTCAAAGAACGCGTACCGGGACTGCCGGTGCGCGTTCTTTCATTAGAGCAATTGACGCTTCAAATGATTGCGTAACGGTCGGCAAAGCCGCCCTACAATCATTTGGCCACAAGGAGTTGGAGACAGATCACTGTGGGGCATTTCAAGTGTGAAATGCCCCAGTCTTGCGACTGCAACAGGCATGTGCGCAGGCGGGCACAATGCCGGTCCGGGTATGGTTCGGGGTCTGCGCCGGGATGCCCCTTGCTTCAAGAAGAACTTGCGGAAAAATTTGTAATTGGGCAGCATCACTTTCGCGTGGACGGCAGGAAGTCGCGTCAGGGTGTACATGCCTGCAAATTTTTGGCAAGGCCTGGGGCTGCCGCGCAAACCGGCCCACCGGGATTTCCGGTGGGGGGAGCGCCGCCTTTGCGCCTGCGAAGTTTACATAAAGAAACCACGCCATAAAAATGGAGAGTAGAGCATGAACCTGGTGTACCGTGGCAAAACCAAAGACGTGTATGACAACGGCGAAGACGGTTTGCGTTTGATTTTTTCAGACCGGGTGACAAAAAATGCTGCGGGAGAAATCGATCCCGGCGGAAATACGGTGGCGGAAAACACCGAGCCTGGTCAGGGAGAGGCCTGTCTGCTCATGGCTTCGGCCATATTTGAAGAGCTGGCTGAAAAAAACGGCGTCTCCACGCACATGATCGCATACGATCTGCCTTCACTGTCGATGGATGTGCGCAGAGGAACCATGTTCAATCCCGGTATCGAGTGGATTGCCCGCTGGGTTTGCACCGGGAGTTTTTTGCGCCGGTACGGCATGGTGCCGGGCGTGTATGACGGAATGCGTTTTGCCGATCCCGTGTTTGAGATAACCCTCAAGGATGATGCCGCCGGCGACCCGCTTGTTGTCCCTTCCGCCCTCGTGGCCCTGGGGGTTGTGGATGCCCGGACCATGACTGCCCTTCTGGACAGCAACGCAAAAGCCATGCAGGCCATACAAGCCATGTTTGCGGCGCGGGATCTGGACCTCTGGGATATCAAGATCGAGTGGGCACTTGATGCAAAGGGCGCGCCCATGCTGATTGACGAGGTTTCGCCCGGTTGCTGCAGGGCCTTTGACATGAAGACCAAAAAACGTGTTTCAGGTATAGCACTGGCAGAGCGCTTTCGTCGTTAAGCAGGCTTGCGTAAGGTAAGGGATGCTTTCCGGCAAGCCTGCCGGATGCGTTTTTGATGTTCCAGCCGCCTGAAATCCGGAATGCGAAAACCGGGCTTCAGGCGGCTGGCTGTTCAGGCAAAGTGTACAGGCAGATGACAATTGCCCGGCCGTACGCTTTTTACCGGTGTTTTTATGGCTGTTCACTCTTTTTATTGCCTGACCTGTTGCCGCGGCGGCGTGATGGATCAGGAAAAGAGTGAACAGCCTTTGCAGTTACTTGCCTAGCAGGTTGTCATTTCTCTTGCGGCGCTATCCGTGGCTTCCTGGCAGGAATCCATAACGCTGGGAATATCGCTGACTTCGCTGGCAGCGGCAGCAAGACCACCGGCTGTGGCGGCAGGGCCACTGGCTGCCTCAGGCCCGGCGAGGGGATTCTGGTCAAGAGCCGTACTCATGTCCGTCAGGCCCATGTCATGCAATGCATCACTTTCAAGGCCTGTTCCGGCCAGTTCTGTGTTTTGTTCGCCGGCGGCTGTGAACAGGCTGTCGAGACTTTCATCGCCGTATGTCAGGGTGATGGGGGCATGAAGCCCGGCAGAATTCCCGCTGTTTTCTCCTTCATTGCCAAGATAGCCGTTATGCAGGGCGTCATCTCCCCCTTCAAGGGGCATGCTTGCGGACGTATCTGTGGTATGGCCGTCCAGAAAGGCGAAAAGCGGCTGAACCTGTTCTTCGGCGTCTTCACTGAAGTGCGCCAAGGCTGTGGCGTCAGGCCCAGGCACATCCGTATGCGTTCCGGCATTGTCCGTCGGTGCATTGAAAGCGGTATTCAGGCCATCGTCCGTCAGGAGCATCGGGCCATCGTGGGTAGCCAACGTTGCATCCTGCGCCGAATCCTGCGCGGCATCATGCCCGGCGGCATGCTGCGTATCCTGCGTGTGATGCCCCGCATCGGTTTCCGCAAGCGTTGCGGCCAAAGGCGCGACAGTGGGCGCGGCGGGATCGTGCAACTGGTGGACAAGATCCGGCGGCTGAATATCGACGAGCTTATCCTTCAGGTACCAGAGAACGTCATTAAACACATCCAGGAAATCAGCCAGATCCGAGCCGTCCAGCCCTTCAAAATTGATGGCCTCCAGGCCACCGGAAAAAAGGACGCTGGCGCGGATGGCATCGAGCCATCCACCATACTGCGCGATAAAGCCTTGTGTGTCAGCGGCTTGCAGTATCAAGGTGTAGGTTCCGCCAGTAGCAAGGACATTCAGGCTGCCGGGCTGCACCAGCCCGTTGATGGTGAGGATATTGCTGCCGCCGCCCAGATTGATTTCATTAGGCGGTACCCGAAGTGCCGGTGGTTTGAGCGCTAATGTGTATGGAGCATTCTTTTCCGCCGAGGACAGAAGAGGAGGCCTGTCCACTGTTTTCATATGTGGCAAGTCCGTAGGCATTCCCGGTATTGTGCCGGGCTGTGATATTGACTGCTCCCGTTGCGGAAGCCGTGATGTCAATATCTGAATTCCATACGCCTATGTTGCCTGCGCCGCCCGCATCGGACCGGTCAATGTCCACCTGATTGTAGCGCGTGCCACCAAGGGGGACGTTCTCACCGTTCACGGTTCTGGCGTCAGAGGCGTACCATTCGTCCTTGAGATCGCCGCCAAGCTGGACTCGGTTTTCTTCAGCAGCCGCATCATAGCTTTGCCCCGCACTGCCGCAGAAACTGTGACGACCTGCCCCTGAACAGGGCGCGAAAGGGTAATAGCGGGCATGGAGCCTCCATGATGTACTGGATACGTTGATATAGCGGCAACGTTTTGCGCGTACCGAAAGGCATAGGAAGGAGAGAACGTAGGCGTATGCTTACTTCTCTGGGGTAAATTCCCCTCTGCCTCTATTAAGAGTGCATCTGCGGAAGTACATGGGTGAATCTGTGGGGGCTGTGATTCACGATCTGGGTTTGACCAATCAAGTTTTTGATAATGTCTATTTTATCAATTTCAATGGATGTAGTATCATGTAAATTGTGATGCTTTATGTCATTTTTTATCTAAAATAAGATCTGATACATCATATATACGATCATTATATAGTTAATAAAACAAAATGTGTATCATATTGCCTTCAATATTCTGCTATCCTGCATATGGGACTGAAACCGCACGAAAAATTATATGGTTTTGCTCTGATTTGCGTGGGACAGCTCTTTTTTTATGACTGCCGGATACGGGCAACACAATTTTTATTTTGCTCAACACGTTGAAAATATGGAATGTTATCCGGCTGCCCCATATGGACCCCTGGCGGGGCCTGCCCGTAATATAGATTGGCATTATGAACGTAAATATCTGAGGGCTTAACTGGCTTTGCCATACTGATCAGGAAATTTTTTTGCAGCAGCGGAAAAAATATCCCTGAGGATCCAAGGCCGGATATGCAGGCGGATATACAGGGCGTCAGGCGGCCATACCGCAGGGAGACGTGCGAGAAAGGCAGCGCGCCGTATATAAAGAAACGGCAAACACGCAGGCTTCCGAGGCGCCCTGCAAGACTGGCGGGAGAGGCGGGAAGAAGCAAAGAGAAAAGCCCTTACGAGTTATCGTAAGGGCTTGATTTCTATGGTGCCGAGGGACAGAATTGAACTGCCGACACGGGGATTTTCAGTCCCCCAAAGGCCATTTTCAGCCACTTTCACCCACCTTCACAGAATGCCATTTTATCTTGACAAAATAGCATATTACGATCAATTTTATCTTCATCATGCTTCACCCGAAAACACCCCGTTTCAGCCCCAAAAGGGGGAGAGGTGGGGGAGAGGGAACGGCAAAAAGGGGGAGAGGATGGCCAAGGGGAAAGAGCATACGCCTTGGGTCACGGTCGAGCGTGGCATCCGAAAATACGAACATCTGACTCGCAAGCACGGCCTGAAATCTGACGTGTACTATGCCCTGCGCTATCGTGTGGAGGGCAAGCGGTATGAAGAAGGCCTGGGCTGGGCCAGTCAGGGCTGGACGCTGGAGCGTGCCCGGCTGACGCTTGCGGAATTGATGGTGGCCAAAAAGACGGGTTCGGGCGAGGTCACGTTACGGGAGAGGCGGGCCAAGGCCCAGGAGGAACGCGCAGAAGCGAAACGGCAGCAGGAAGCCCGCAGACGGCTTGCGGTTACGCTCAGCGAGTACTGGCACAACAACTACTTTCCCGATTGCAGGCAAAGCAAGGCTCCGGAGACGTGGCGCAAGGAAGAATCCAACTTCAGAACATGGCTCGCTCCTGCCTTGGGAGATGTGCCTCTGCGCGAAATATCCAAGGCAGATCTTGACGCCATAAAGAGCAAGATGGCCAGCGCCGGCCTTGCCAAGCGTACGACCCAGCTTGTTTTTGCCACCATGCGGGCTGTATGGAATCATGCACGCGGAAACAAGCTGGTTGAGGGTACCTGCCCCACGCAGGAAATAAAGCTGGGAAAGATCAGCAATGCCCGTAATCGCGCCCTTTCGTCCAATGAGGCGCAGGAGCTGCTTGAAGAGATACAGCGCCTTGATGAAAAAGCCTGGGCCTTCACCCTAGCCTGCCTGCACACCGGAGGGCGACTCAGTGAGGTGGCGCGATTGACCTGGGGGCAGGTGAATCTGCGAGAAAGGCATCTTACCCTTGTCCACACCAAAACAGGCAAGCCTCGCGCCGTTCCTATGACGGAAACGCTGGTTTCTCTCTTGCGCAGTATGCCCCATGGGCAGGCGCAGGATATTGTCTTTACCAATGCCCAAGGAAAGCAGTGGACGTCCATGCCTGCCAACTTCCGCAAAGCTGTGGCCAACCTCAAGTTGAACGAAGGCCGTACTGACCGGCGTGAGCTTCTGGTATTTCACTCCCTGCGGCACAGCGCTGCCTCCATGCTGCTTGATGCGGGGGAAAACGTGCGCACCATTCAGGAACTTTTTGGCTGGTCAACGCTTGCCATGCTCCAGCGTTATACCCATCCCACGGATGAAAAGAAGCAGCGGGCAATGGGCCGGTTAGACTCTAAGCTGAAACAGCAGCCTGCCAACGTGCATGACTTTTCCGAAGCCCAGAAAAAGGGCAGCGCCTGAGCAAGTCAGGCGTCTCCTCGGCGCTCATTTTTTAAATGGAGCGCCTCCTTCCAACGGTCAAGATAGCATCCATAGATCACACTTGAGACAGCCTCTTGTGTGACACGATTTTTTGTATTTCTTATGTTTTTAGTGTGGTTTTCCCGCCAGCTATTTCTTCCTGAAATAATTTTTACATTTTTACATGACACAATGACAGTAGCTATAATATCAAGTGCTGCCATTGATGTTTTCGCTGCCATTTTTGGGATATGTAAGGATAACGGGCGATAGATTGGTAAAAATCTTTGCCTGCATCCCTGCATGCAGTAGTATGAAAATACCCCCAATGTGGCCTCCGCATGTGCCTTGGCGGGTCTTTCCCAAGGGACCTCAAGCATGCCGCGTATCCTTTTCAGAGTACTTTTTGACATGGCCCACCCATGTGATGCGCCCACCAGGCGACACCACTCAGGAGCACTGCCATGCCTCCCACCCCGACCCAGAACATCCTCAAGCTGCTGGAAGAGAGCCTGCCGCCCTGCTTTCCTCGCAAGCGGGTTCACGAGCTGACCTTTGGTCTCGTCAATCCCCGTACCTTGGCCAATAGAGACAGCGAAAAGACCGGCCCCGCCGGTCGTTTTTTTGTCAAACGCGAGGTCTGGTACCAGAAAGATGGATTCCTTGAATATGTGAAGACTATACTCAAAGACTCTCAGGCGTCTGGCGCATCAGCGTGACAAGTAGCTTGCCTCTGCTGTGAGGGCAGTATGCCAAAAAATATCTGCGCATATGCCCCCAGTAGGGGCACATGCGCAGATGGCAGCATGCTTTGCTCATATAAAGTATTTAGCTAATTCGGACATTATTATGTGCGTCAAAAGCAGCGCATCCTTTTTGCAAAGATGCTGTGCGCAATATTAAATATATCCTTCTTATATAGGAGGGATGTAATACGTATTGCATATATTCGTTATAAACTAAATCGAAATGAAACAATATAAAGGAAAGAATATGAAATATACTTACGTTGAATACATAAAAAACAAAATAACATCTCTCCTTGATGTATACTTACACAGTCATTCAAAAGCACTTATTGTACGCTTTGATGTGCACTACCCGGAAGATTACCCAATGGTATCAGGCAATGAAGACATCTCTGCCTGCATTGCCTATGTCGTCAAAAAGTATAACCGCCAGAAGCTTGATCCTTCCTATATCTGGGTCAGGGAGCAGCAGCGCAGTGTCCATCCCCATTACCATTGCGCTCTGCTTCTTAACGGGCAGAAGGTGAGAGGTTATCGGCACGTGTTTCAAAATGTGGAAGAGGCTTGGGGACGCACTCTCGGATGTTCTGTGTCTGGCTGCATCAACTACTGCCTTAGCGATGATGACTCGGACTACAACGGCAAAATAATCCGCAGGGATGCTGGGCCTGTAAGTTTTGAGATTCGTCGTAATGAAGTGCTGCACCAGCTCTTCTATCTGGCAAAGACGTATTCCAAAGAGCTTGATTATGACGGGCTACGAAATTTTGGCTGCAGCAGAATACCAAATGGATAAGGAGTAGAATATGGATAACAATTTTTCAGAACGGTGCCCTGTTTGTCGTGACCTTTCAGGTTTGCATGACCGCTTGTCCGCCATGAAACCTTCACTGGTCAAAACCACCATCCAGCAGGCACCGGATGCTGCAAACGGCAATGTCGCCATCGCCCAGACGGACGTTGAATTGGGAGGGACCAAGACTTCCATGCTGGGCTTTGCGACACCCAAAACGGCTCATAGTGAGGATGCGCATTGCCTGCTGTCAGAGGCGGCCTATGCCTCGATGGATGCGGCTCTGACCTCCCTCAAGGCTATGTGCGGCGATGCGGCACAGACCAACAGCACGCACCAGAGTGCGCCCTCCAGAGGCAATGCGTCTTCCTTGAAGCCAATCAGCGAAAAGCAGGTCAACTACATTCGTGTCCTGGCAAAAGGTAAAGCCGCCGATACTATTTCCCGTGATCTGACAGGAAAGCCCTTGGAGCAGTGCAGTGGCGCTGATGCCGACAAGATTATCAAGACGCTGATGGGTAAGTCTGACCGCAGTAGCGATGTGCCATTCTAAAGCTCTTGATGGCTTTCAGAGCAAAAAGGGGCTGTCACTGACAGCCCCTTTTTGCAATCATATGCTTTCCCATCCCATCCTTTGTTCGCCCATACTGCAAACAGGAGTCCCACATGTATCAAAAGCATTGGCATAACGACTTTGAATATAGCGACAGGCTGATAAATACCGGCATCGGTACAGAGGAGTTTTTTAAGGCCATTGAGAAGGTATTGCCTCCTGTGGTGTCCAGGGCAGAGCTGGCAAGGTTCACTGGTGGCCTCATTTCCGCAAAGACGCTCAGCAATGAAGATGCCCTGCAAAAAGGCCCAAGGGAGCGCGTCAGGGCTGGTTCCAAGGTCGGCTACAGCAAGGCGTCAGTAATGGACTATTTGCGTAAGAAAATCCGCCTACTTTGATCGGAGATAATAAACCTAGACTTGGTAGGTCTCCTGTATACTATGCCAAAGTTGTTCCATAAGCCTTTGTCTGAAATTTGACAAACAAAGTTGACTGTTGTTCGCATTTAAGATCAGGTTTCAGATGTTGGCGGAGCAGTTCGGGCAACCGAACTGCTCCGCCGTATGTCAATCTGGTTATGAAGGGGACAGCATGGAAAAAAATCAGGCTACGCGATATGATATTGGTAAGGTCTATTCCGTAAACGTAGATGAACTGAGCCCTAACCCTGAACAGCCGCGAAAATATTTTGATGAAGATGAAATTAAGGCTCTTGCAGCAGATATTAAGGTAAATGGCCTTTTGCAACATATTGTATTTACTAAAAATAAAGGCAAGTTATTTATTATCTCTGGAGAAAGGCGTGTGCGAGCGCATAAACTCTTGGGAAAGGAAATGATTGAGGCAAAGTATGTTGAAGGCGATCTGCTTACTCTAGCTTTAATGGAGAATATTCTACGCTCAGATTTGACGGCAATAGAATTTTCTGAATCAATAGCGACCTTGAAAGAACAGAAAAGTTTCTCAAATGATGGAATTGCAGAGTTAATCGGAAAGAAAAAAAGTACCATAAGCGAGATTTTAAAGGTTGCAGCACTTCCTGAAAATATCCGCAACGATGCCAGAACAAAACCCTATATGACCCGTGAGCTTTTACTTAAAATAGCACGGAAAAAAGATGAACCTGTACAACAGGAGTTGTACAACAAGCTCCGAGATCGCTTTGACAAAAAACAGGTAGCAGCATCGGGCCATCCCTCTCAAAAAAAATCTAATAGCCAGAAAATTAAGGATAAATTTGTCCATGCTCAAGTTTGCACGATCAATAGTCTGACAGATAGGCTTATAAATTCATATGAAAAGATGCTCGGAAATATGCAATGGCCAGTTCCTGAAGAAGATAGGCACGTTCTAAAAGCATCGCTCGAAAATATGCAGGCCGCCATTCAAATGATTCTGGAACAAATGGATCCAGCTTTTGCCAATGATTCTACTCAGAGTCCTTCAGAGACTTTACAGCAACAAGCCGATGAATCTTGGTAAGTAGCAAGGTTCGGCACGGATAGGCTCGTATGTGTTTTTCGGAGGCGAATCCCAGAAAAATTCTGTCCCGGTAGCTTGTTACGAACAATCTGTATCCCCCGCACAGTCGCAAAAGCGTCCTCATGCCAGCCGCATGGAGTGGGTTTCTCTATGGTTCAGCAGCGTTTCAGGGACAACTTGACCGAAAAAACTGAATTCGGTATTTATTTGGTTAAAGGAGAGTGTCTATGCAACTCAGCACCGCAGTACGCCCTATCAGCGAGGTCAAGGCGCAGGCGGCGGAAATCATCCGCACCTTCAGCGAAGATGCCGCCCCGCCCGTGGTCATCACCCAAAATGGCGAAGCCAAGGCCGTGTTGATGGGCATTCATGAATATGAACGCATGCAGGAAACGCTGGCCATGCTCAAAGCCCTGAGCCTTTCCGGAAAAAGCCTGGAGGCGGGCAAAGGACGCTCGGCGCGTGAAGTTTTCTCTGACCTGCGGCGGCATGAAGGGCACAAGGCCGAATAATGGTATCCTCTGCGGGCAAGCGGCCCTTGGAAATCCTGCTCGCCCCGGAGGCCGAGCAAGACTTGCGGGACATCTATACATATATGGCCGATCTTGCCGGACAGGAGCAGGCTCTAGTCATCTTGGGCAGGCTGGAAGCTGCCATATTCTCGCTGGAAACCTTGCCCCAGCGCGGCAACATCCCCCCAGAACTTGAAGTGGTCGGCATTACTCGCTACCGCGAGCTTCATGAACACCCGTGGCGCATCATATACGAACCACTGGAAGCGGCAGTGCATGTCCACTGGATATTCGACTCCCGCCGGGACGTGGCCGGACAGCTTACGCAGAAGATGTTGCGGCGCTGACGGCACAGTCTCTCGATACTTTGCAGCAGAACTGCAGGCCCTGTCTGGAAACCCCAGACAGGGCCTTTCCTTTTGATATGGACCGCTATGCGATCATGGGGGCTGCGGGAATCAGCTTTTTCTCCTGCCTTTTGCTCGCCGCCTGTGCCGAAGCTACTTCAGGCGAAGTAGCGCAATAAGCCCGGACAAATGTCTTACCACAAATTCCTGCTTCTCCATTGGCAGGTCTCGTAACATTTCCTCAATGTGTTGCGCATGCCGTGGTTCCGCTCCTTCCATTGACCGGAAAAGATCAGGGACGGAACACTGAAGGCTTTCAGCCAGGCATGGCAGCCGATCCATCTTCGGAGCCATTTTGCCCTGTTCAATGCGCGACAGGGCCTGATGTCCGACCCCCAGCATTTCTGCCAGCTGCTCCTGAGTTAGCCCCAGCGTTCTGCGCTTGGTACGTATAGTTTTGCCAAGTTGTTGGGTTAAGGTTTCCATTGGCTTATTCATAGCGAAAAACTCCAGTTTTCCGCATGGTCTTGCTATTTTTAATGGAAAATAAGGGCGTAAAAATAGAATAAACTTGACCTAAAAATTGCAAAAAGATAAATGCTGCTGAGGCGGAGCACGAAGCCGGTGCGTTCTTCAGGGAGATTGTGGCTCCATCTGGGCTCAAAAATTGAGGAATTGGGGGGGTCAGGTTTCCGTTCCAGATTGTTACGGCAAGCGCCAAAGGACAGTTTTTAGTCTGCGTTGTTCTAAAAATTGCGAAGAAAAACCTCAGTAAAGGTTGCTCATGCAAAAAAAGATTCGACTATTTTTCCCAAAGCCTGCTTTGCGCTTTTTTGTGGTGTTGCTTGCCGTTCTTTTGGCAACAGCTTTTTGTGTCGAGCAGTACATTCAACGTCAAACCAGTACAACGCTGTTGAATACTTCCTGGAAGCAGGAAGACACGAGGATAAAGCAGAATAATCTTCAAAAGCTTGGCAATCTTGATGAGAGCTTTCCTCTTATGGCTACGCCAGGGGGCCATATGCCTCTGCAGAGCGGTAAAAAGCATCACATTGCTGCCATCGCGGATTCTTTTTCCTGGGGCGACGGGCTTGCCAACATCAACGATGTCTGGTGGCGGCAGATAGAACGGGAACTGGAACGACGAGGCTACACTGACGTTGAGGTCGTCGCGCTGGGGTGGAACGGTGCGCAAACCAAGGAAGAACTGGGCTGGATCCGTGACCCGCGATTTGCTGATCTCAAGGCGGAAGCCATTGTTATGGGCTATGTGGTGAATGACCCGGATATGGGGCTGTTGCCACAGAACTACAAAGTCTATCGCATGTTTTTCGCAGACGACGTTTTTCGCTGGTGGCTGCCTGAACTGGTGGAGCAGTTTCAAGCCCGGTACATGCGCAAAAAACAGGACAGGCATGCAAAAGCCAAACTGGCCTACGGCCCGGAAGAATGGCTGAAGCTTCTTCTTGAGGGAGAAAATTTCGCCTTATGGACCCAAGCCGTGAGCAAGCTGGCGGAAACCCTTCAGGGCCTGCCTGTTCCTTCTGTTGTCGTCAGCCTGCCTGTGGTTCCTGACAAGGAGTACTACGAACCACTCTACAGAAAGCCCATGCGTGTTTTTGAAGACAGCGGCGTTCCTCTTCTGAATATTCTTGATGAGTACGTGCAGGATAAAGGGGAGCAGGCGGGCACCTCACCGCTGCTCTGGACGGCAAATCCCGCTAACGGGCATCCTGGTCCCGGTGCGACACTCTACTATGCACAGAAAGTAGTGGATTGGCTTGAAGCCAATGCTCCACAAGCCTTGGGTGATAAAAAACCATCTTTTTCTTATATGCCCCGCTTCAACGACTGGTATCCTTGGAGCGCACAGCCGAGTCTTGCCGATGGCAAAAAGCTGCATCTGCGCTTGCCTCAGTTTCGTGAAATGGGAGTTCTGCCCGTGGGCAAGCCCCATGTTCTGCTGTCCTTTGAACGGGCGGTTCCCCTGAAAAGCATACAGATCACGTCTCCGGACGCTATGGCGGCTGAAGTGCTTGTTTCGGTTGTCGGCAAAGACGGCCTGGATGACCGCAGTCTCCATCGTTGCAAACGTATTGGTGATATCTTCGTTGTGCCCCCTCTGCCGGAAGGCAGCCTTGTGAATACCATCCGTATCGTACCGGCCACTGATAACCGCACAATGACAGCCATACTTGATTTTTCCCAAGGAGTTGCCCCATGAGCACAGTGCTGGGCATTTCAGCGTACTACCACGATGCTGCCGCAGCCCTGTTGCGTGATGGACAGATCATAGCCGCAGCTCAGGAAGAACGCTTTACACGCATTAAGGGAGACGCAGCCTTTCCTCATAATGCCGTCGGTTATTGCCTCAAAGAGGGCGGGCTTGATGTTGGTGAAGTGGACTATGTCGTTTTTTATGAGAATACGCTGGAAAAATTTGACCGTCTTCTGCAAAGCCATCTTTATGCTGCGCCACGCGGATTGTCGTCTTTTTTGAAGGCCATGCCCAAATGGCTGTCGCGAAATTTGTGGCTGGAAAAAGAAATCTGCCGGGAATTGGGCCTGTCTCGTCGCATTCAGTTTTGTGAGCATCACCTGTCCCATGCGGCCAGCGCCTTTTTCCCTTCTCCCTACAATGAAGCTGCCATCGTGACGCTCGACGGCGTTGGCGAATGGGCCACGTCCACCATAGGCATGGGGCAAGGGAATATGATTGAACTTTTGGAAGAGCAGCGCTTTCCCAATTCTTTGGGCTTGCTGTATTCCGCGTTCACGTATTTCACAGGTTTTAAAATCAATAGCGGTGAATATAAGCTGATGGGTTTGGCCCCTTATGGCAAGCCTGTTTATAAAGAACGTATTTTGCGCGACCTCATCCATTTGGATGAGGCTGGCGCGGTGACGTTAAATCAGAAATACTTCAACTTCATCGGCGGATTGACGATGACCAATGCCGCCTTTGACGACCTGTTCGGCGGGCCGCCCCGAAAGCCTGAAAGCCAGATAACCCAGCGGGAGATGGATATCGCTGCCAGCATTCAGGCTGTTACGGAAGAGGCCGTAGTTGCTGTGGCGCAGCATGCCAGAGAAAAGAGCGGGATGCGCCACCTGGTCATGGCTGGGGGCGTAGCGCTCAATGTCGTGGCATGCGGGCTTCTCGCCCGGAAAGGCATATTCGATAAAATCTGGATACAGCCCGCATCTGGTGATGCCGGGGGAGCTTTGGGGGCTGCGCTCTGGCACTGGCACATGGTGCAGAACAAACCCCGTAGCGCAACCCCGGATGACAGTATGCGCGGGTCTTTTCTTGGCCCTGCGATTACGCCAAAAAATCATGAAGATGATGAAATACTGCGGCGGATTGGTGCCGTATGGGAAGGTCTGGACGATGCGGCCTTGGCCTCACGTATTGCGGAGCTGCTGGCAGAAGGACTTATTGTGGGAGTGGCCCGAGGACGAATGGAGTGGGGGCCGCGCGCCCTCGGAGCACGCTCGATCCTAGGTGATGCCCGTAGCGCACGTATGCAGGCGCATATGAATCTGAAGATAAAATTCAGAGAGAGCTTCCGCCCGTTTGCGCCTATGGTTCTTGATGAATACAGGGATGAATGGTTCGAAACCACACAAGAAAGCCCGTACATGCTTATGGTTTCGCCCGTGAAAGAGGATAAGCGGATTGCTCTGACGGAAGAAGAGCAAAAACTCTGGGGAATAGACCTGCTCAATGTGCCCCGTTCATTGATTCCTGCTGTAACTCATGTGGATTACTCCGCTCGTTTGCAGACAATCGATGCAGGGCGCAATCCTTTCATACACAGTGTGCTTTCGAGTTTTATGGAGCGCACAGGATGCCCTGTCATTATTAATACCTCCTTCAACGTGCGGGGTGAACCCATAGTCTGCACCTGCGAAGATGCCTACCGTTGCTTCATGGCCACGGAGATAGACGCTCTGGTTGTGGGCAATCGGCTGATGCTCAGAGAAAAACAGCCACATAGCGCGATGAGTCCTGAAGAGCGGGCTCAATGGCTCGGGAGGTTCAGCCTTGACTAAGAAATATTCATACCTGGACGTGTATTCGCAACGTCAACTGCTGGAAGAGATACGACATAGTGCCGCCTTCGGGCAGATACTCGGTACTGCTTTCGGCCTGTATGGCTGGTTCGGCTACTTTATCGGTACAGGGCATTCTGACGGCTTCTATCTAACCTTTTGCTTTGCCGGAGCGTCCTTGCTGCTTGTAGGTCTGGCCTATCCCTTATGGCTTTCAAAAATTGCCGGGGCCTTCAGAAACATAACGGGCAAGATCGGACACTTCATTTTTCAGGCATTACTTGCTGTTATCTATGCGGCTCTGCTGACGCCGCTCGGCGTACTGGTGCGGGCAAAAAACAGCTTCCCGGCCGCCCAGTGGGATAACTGCCCGGCTTCAAGCGGACGCAGCTGGCAACCAAAAACGACACATACGCTTGTGCAGAACAACTCGTCCAAGGCAAGCATGTGGTCCATATTCTACACGGCATTACGCCATTTTGCCATGCACGGGCAATGGTTTTTGATCCCTCTTGTAGTATTGCTGCTGTCCCTTGGCATAGTTCTCTTTTTTGCGCAGACATCAGCAATTGCGCCATTTATATACACTCTTTTTTAATGAGCAGCGGTGAACGATTAGTTCACGACACGATGCTGTAGCTGCTCTCAGACAAGAGCGCCAGACCCTTACGGCATGAATCCGGACTCAGGTCTGCTACGAGGATTTGTAATGGGTGTACCAATTTTTTCCTACTTGGGAGATCGCCTGCCCCTCGGAAACGCTTTGAAAGGCGTTTCACCGGACAGGCTTGACGAACTGATGCGCCAAACAGAGGCGCCAGACTGGCATAGGTATGCCATCAGCAACCGCAAATGGAGACGGCATGCCTGTACCGCCTGCCGCTGGCTGAATGATGTACTGCCCAAAGATGCCGCGATTTTTGAACCCGGTTGTGGCAGTGCGGCAAATTTGCTCTGGCTGGGGCAGCAAGGTTTCAGGCGGCTTTACGGTTCTGATCTTTCTGACAATGCGTTGGAGCTTGGGCTGAACTTGGCTTCAATGCTCTCTATACCGCTGGATGTATGGCACGATGACTGTCTGGATCCAATTCGTTTACCCAAGGATCTGGATGGAATCTTATCTGTCAACTGGCTTTATCATATCCCCGGTGCTTCGCTGGGAAATTTTTTGGCGCGGTACCGCCATGCGCTAAAAGTCGGAGGCTATCTCGCGTGCGATATGGTTACCCGGCATTACGATCAAGCCCCCGACAATAAATGGCACACCAAGGATTGTGCATTACCGGAAGAAGACCGCAGACCTTCAGAGTATACCTTGCGCCTGGATGAGGCAGAGGTTCACTGTTTGTCCTGCAGAAACGGCTTTGCAGTGATCAGATCCACATGTTTTACACTTTGTTGGCCCCAGCGTGCCGTGTATCTATTGCGGCGTGTGGAGTAAGGCGTTTCTAACTGGCCAGGCGATAACCATTTCTGATTTTCTGGTAATGTGGGCTGTCTCAGCTACAACAAATGCGCGACTTCAAGTCTGCTTACGCCACCTTTGACGGTGGCCTCGGCTTTGAGCTTGGCAAGGGCGACTTTACCCTTGGGCTCAGCTACAATCTGCAGGCTTCGGAACATCGCACAGGGCATGGTGTGTTTAGCTCACTACGGTATGAGTTTTAACGTCGGTTGGCTGGATAATTAAAGGGCTGAGGAGAGATGGCCGGGGATTTCCCCGGCCATCTCTGTTGCTAAAGGCGGTGATGCCACGCCATCCCGTTTGTTACAGTTCTCCGACCTTTCGCAGAGAAATTTGCGCCTGTAAAGGAATGCCGGGAACTGTGCCCGTTCCTTTGACCTTATTTCCGGATACTTTGCCAAGCAACGAAAAGTTTGTGGCATCGCCCAGCACAGAAAATCCTGCGCCGTGCTTGATCAAGCTGACTTCGGCCCTGACTGTATCTCCAGTGAGGGCATAGGTTCCGTGATAGGCGATGACAGCATCACCGCCGCGCATAATCCCATTTTCAAGATACACTGTGCCGCTTCCGCTTCCGAGCGGAGATGCAAAATCCACATGATAGATACCGTTCATAATTCTTCCTTTGCCTCTCGGTAGCCAAGCGGCTACCGAGAGTAGTTGCGTTGAATAAAGACCTACTTGCCTTTATGCTTGGTAGGGTCAACCAGCTTGTAGCCTTGTCCTTTACCGGGGGTGGGGGGCAACGGTTCGCCTTTGACAACCGTAACTTCCGTTTTGGTTTTGGGGTTTTGGTATTGACCAGAAGCAGGGGCCTTTTCGCCAGGGTTCAGTATTTGCTTGGTCATGAGTTACTCCTTGGTAACGTTGAAGGTGAGTAGTTTGGCTGCAGTTTTTCTTGCCGTTGTTATTCAATATGTAAGAATCGTGCCAACACTATATTTTTGTTATAACTATCTTTAATACAACCATAAATTAACTGTGCAGCGATTGGCGATGTTTTCATGTGAATCATAAATTTTCTTGTTTTGATACAATAAATATTATAATCGTTTTTTATGAATACCCTCATATGTTGGATCGGTAATGCCGACCTTTCTGCAGCTGAAGCAAATAATGCCCACAACCTTGGTCCCATTGCGCAAGCACTCAAGGATGGCACTTATACCCATGCGGTTTTTCTGGATAACTACCGCAATGATAGGGTAGTCACCTATCGGCAATGGTTGACAAGCCAGTTCCCCACACAGATTGATATCCGGCCTGTAGAGTTAACTGGTCCCACCAACCATAAAGAAATTTATGAATCTGCAAGAAATATTCTGAGCGAATTGGTAGCCCGCTACCCTGAGTCCGCTCTTACCTTCCATCTCAGTCCAGGCACTCCTGCAATGGCTCTTGTATGGATGCTGTTAGCCCCAACGTACGGGGCACGGGTTATAGAATCTTCCCGCGAAAAGGGTGTCCAGCAAGTTCAATTCCCTTTTGAAATTGCAGCCTATTTTCTGCCAGATCGCGATCTTTCCCGTCTGACACAAGCGAGAACGCCAACCCATCCGGCTTTTAAGGATGTGCTGCACAAAAGCCCTGTCATGCAACTGGTCGTACAGAACGCGCTGAATGTGGCACCACGCGACGTAACTATTCTCATTGAAGGGGAGTCAGGTACGGGCAAAGAACTTTTCGCGCGGGCCATCCACGCTGGCAGCCTGCGGTCAAAAGAGGCTTTTGTTGCCGTCAATTGTGGTGCAATTCCAGCGGAGCTTATTGAATCCCAACTTTTTGGTTATAAAAAAGGGGCCTTCACCAACGCCATGAAGGACACCATCGGGTATTTTCAGGCGGCGGAAGGCGGTACGCTTTTTCTTGATGAGTTGGGTGAGCTTCCACCTGCCGCCCAGGTCAAACTGCTACGGGCTCTTGAGGAGCGTGCTGTTGTTCCGGTTGGCGGTACCAAAGAAGAAAAGGTAAATGTGCGCATCATTGCGGCAACAAACAAAAACCTTATGCACGAAGTTGCCGCTGGGCGGTTTCGCAGCGATGTATTTTATCGCTTGGCCGTTGGGATTGTGCGATTGCCAGCATTGCGGGAGCGGGGCGAGGATTTGGAATTGCTGCTGGAGCACTCGTTAGAACAAGCCAATGAAGAGCTTGCCATAAATGGCAAGCCCTCCCAGAAACAATTTTCTGATGCTGCAAAAAATATTCTTCTTAGTCATTCCTGGCCGGGAAATGTACGCGAATTAAAAAATACCGTTATGCGTGCAGCCTTGTGGTCACCTGCAGACCTCATAGATGCGGAATCCGCTAGACAGGCTCTACTTGTTACCCCTGAAAATACTGTTACCATTTTAGATCGACCAATAGGTAACGGCTTTTCATTAAAGGGATTGCTGGATATGGTAGAATCTCACTATTTGAAGCGAGCCATGCAGGAAGCTGGCGGGGTGAAGACAAAAGCCGCTGACTTGCTGGGGTTTGGGTCGTATCAAACCCTCAATAACTGGTTGGGCAGGCATGGCCTAAAATAAGTGGCACAGCCCTTGCTTGTTGCAAGGCATGAATGAGGAGCACATGCAGTCAACGAATTTTGAGTTCATGAGGCCTGTCTGCCCGGAACTTGCTGAGCTTGGCGCTTTTGCCGAGCTCTATGCGCATAGTGACCCTCCTTCGTCCCGGATGAAAAGTCGGATTTTTGCCGAGCATTTGGCAATGCGTGTTTGCAAAGCTCTGGGCATCCCTATAGTGGACGATAATTTTCTTTCCATGCTCAAAGAAATGGCTTGGACAAAGGCCCTGCCCAAGCCCGTCCTTGATGCTTTCCATCAGGTGCGCTTGGCTGGCAACAAAGCCGCGCACAACCTCAGTCAGGATAGCGGCCATGCCCTCGAAACGGTCAAGAGTGTCTTTGATTTAGCCCGTTGGTGGATATTGTTCAACACAGGTAGCTTGGCGGGGGTTCCCGAAGACTTTAAGCCCATCCAGCCAGCAACTGCCCCCAGTCCGCATTATGAGGTGGAGCAGCTTGAAAAGCTCCACAACATTGCCAAGAATCTGGTCGCAGAGAATGAAAAGCTGCGCAAGCAACAGGCTGCACTGACCGATGAAGCGCGGGCCTCCGCTTCTGCCACATTTAAGGCCAAAGCCGCTGAAGCTGCGGATGCTCTCCAATTTAGCGAAGAAGAAACGCGTAAGCGCCTTATTGATACCATGTTGCTGACCGCTGGCTGGGATGTGGAGGATGCGGATCAGGTCGGCCGTGAGGTGCCGCTAAGTGTTACAGGCACCCCATCGGGCACAGGCCGCGCGGACTATGTACTTTTTGATGAAGATCATAAGCCCCTTGCTGTTGTTGAAGCCAAGCGCACCGCAGAAAGCCCCATGAAGGGCCGCAAACAGGCTCAAGGCTATGCCGATGCCTTGGAGAAAAAAAACGGCTTCCGCCCGCTTATCATTCTGAGCAACGGCTACGAAACCACGTTGGTGGACGATTGCGGCGGGCCAGCTTCGCTGACGCCACGCGGTTACCCTGACCGACAAATATACGGCATCCCGTCCCGTGACAGCCTGAGCTATCGTGTCAAATTTCAACGCGAACGCATGCAAAACCCTGCACAATTGCAGCACCGACCTGACATCGCCGGGGGAGTGGGACGCGAATACCAGTTAGAAGCCATCAAGGCCGTGGCCGAATGCTTTGGTGAAAAGCGCCGTCGTAAAGCACTTATTGTACAAGCAACAGGCACTGGAAAAACCCGCGTTGCGGTGGCCCTTGTAGAACTGCTCATGCGGGCAGGTTTTGCCAAGCGTGTACTTTTTCTTTGTGACAGGAGAGAGCTGCGCCGCCAGGCAAAAAACGCCTTCACGCAATTCCTGCCAGACTGTAATGTGAGCATTTTGACGCGCACCAGAGAGCCAGCCGCGCAAGTGGTTTTGGGCACCTATCCGGCTATGATGAAGCGTTTCCAGCAGTACGATGTAGCATGGTTTGATCTTATTATTGCTGATGAATCACACCGCAGTATTTATAACAAATACCGAGATCTCTTTCTTTACTTTGATGCGCTGCAAATCGGGCTCACCGCAACGCCAAGAAATAAAGTCTCGCACAATACTTACAAAATGTTTCAGTGCGATGATGGCTTCCCGACCTATTTTTACGAATATGAGAGAGCGATTCAGGAAGGCACGCTAGTAGATTTTACCCCGATCTCGGTAACCACAAGGTTTTTGCGGGAAGGCATCCACTATAACCAACTTTCGGAAGAAGAGAAGCAGCGCCTTGAAGAAGAAGGCGTTGACCCTGAAAGTTTAGAGATAGATGCCGAGAAAATTGATTCTCAAGCTTACAATAAAGATACCAACCGTAAAATTCTGCAAAACCTTATGGAAAACGGCCTGCGCGACAACACAGAAAACGGGCCTGGCAAAAGCATTATTTTTGCCCGCAACCATATTCATGCCGAGCTGCTGGGCAGGCTCTTCCAGGAAATGTATCCAGAGTTTGGCCCCAACTACTGCGCGGTTATCGACAACTACAACCCGCGCGCCGAACAGCTTATTGATGATTTCAAGACCCCAGGCAGCGATCCTGTCATCGCAGTGTCTGTGGACATGCTGGATACAGGCATAGATGTGCCGGAAGTGCTCAACCTTGTTTTTGCCAAACCCATAAAATCTTACGTCAAGTTTTGGCAAATGATTGGTCGCGGCACTCGTCTTTGTAAAGACCTGCATGGTCCGGGCAAGGACAAAGAACGATTTTACCTTTTTGACCACTGGGGCAACTGCGAATATTTCGAAATGGAAAGGGCGAAGGAAGAGGCCCACGCCAGCGAGTCGCTTTTGGAACGGTTGTTCGAAGCGCGCCTTACCTTGGCTGAAACCGCACTAGCCAAGTACGACAGGGCAACGTTTGATCGTACGCTGCCTCTTGTGCGAGGAATGATTCACGCATTGCCAGACAACAGCTTGCCGGTACAGGAAAAATATCGGCATAAACTGTTTGCTCTGTCAGGTTCAACTCTGGAGCAGTTTGCCCCGGCAACTGTGGAACTGGTGCGCAAAGAGCTTGCACCTCTCATGCGCTATGTAAATATTCGGGGCGACAAAGAGGCTTACGCTTTTGACCTTTTGCTGACGGACCTGCAAACAGAACTGTTGCGCGAAAGTGCTGCCGCTGAAGGCTTGAAAGACAAGCTGGATAGCGACCTGGCAGGCCTGCAAACCAGCATTACCGCCGTGCGTGACAAGTTTGATCATATCCGGCCCCTGCGCGAACAAACCTTTTGGGCACAGCCTCTGCCGAACCTTCTGTCAGCATTGGAAGAAAAACGTCAGGCTCTGCGCGGCATAATGCAATTCAGCCTTACGCCCGGCATGCCTCCAGGCATGCCGCCGCGTATTCTGGATATTGCTGACTCCGGCGTCATTTACACCGTACGCGGAACAATGCGCCCGCCTCCGGAAGAAATGCGCGTATACCGGGAAAAGGTGCGTGGCGTGCTTGAACCGCATTTTGCCACCGACCCCACATTGCGCAAGCTGCGCCACGGTGTGCCCTTGACTGAGGCAGACTTTACCCATCTTGCCTCTCTGGTGCTCACTCAGAATGCAGGGGTAAGTTTGGAGGCCTTGCGCGAATTTTATCCAGCCATGCCACAACTGGAAATGGAATTGCGGGCCATTGTTGGCATGGATGCGGAGGTGGTCAAAGACCACTTTGCCGTGTTTTTCCACAAGCATCCCAGCCTTGGGTCCATGCAAATTGCCTTTTTGAACCTGCTACAAAAACATATTCAGGCTTATGGGCCGGTGCAGCTGGAAAATTTGTACGAAGCACCCTTTACGCACTTGAGTGCGGATGGCCCGGACGGCATTTTCGCCAATGAAGAGCAGATGCAAGACCTAGTGCATCTGCTTAAATCCTTGACAGAGCCGACTTCTAACGCGGCTTCTGCTTAACTGGGCCTCGGAGATTTTCATGACCAACGGCGATCTGCGCAATAAAATTGATAAACTCTGGACAGACTTTTGGACAGGAGGCATCACCAATCCTCTGACTGTAATTGAGCAGATCACGTATCTGTTTTTCTGTCGCATGCTGGACGAGGCCGAAGTTCACCGTGAAAAAGCTGCACAGCGCACCGGGAAGCCTTATAAACCCCTGTGGTTTGCTAAAGATCAAACAGAACTACGCTGGGGTAATTTTCGTCATATGACCGGTGAACCTTTGCTCGCGCTGGTACGGGACAAGGTTTTCCCCTTTTTGCGCACCCTCGACCAACCTCATAATGTCAATGGGGAAAATGAAGGCGCAAAAATTGGCTTAGGTTCACTCATGAAGGACGCACAACTGCTTATCGTCAAGCCTGGGTTGCTCTCCAGCGCCATTGCAGCTGTTCATGAAATGGATATGGGTAATACCGACGCCAAAGGGGACCTCTACGAATACTTGCTTTCCAAGTTGAGTACAGCGGGCATTAACGGACAGTTCCGCACCCCCGCGCATATCCGTGAGCTTATGGTGGAGTTGCTGGAGCCAAAACCCACAGACATTATTGGCGACCCCGCTTGTGGCACGGCAGGTTTTCTGGTCAAGGTTATGGAGTATCTACGCCGTACCTACACCTCGCCGGACATGGTCTTTAACGGAGATGACGGCAGCCCTGTCTATGTGGGCGACCAACTCACGCCTTACTGCGATCACATCGACAAACACATGTTTCGCGGGTTTGACTTTGACCAGACCATGCTGCGCCTCTCGGCCATGAACATGATGTTGCACGGCGTGGCCGGGCAGTGCATTTTTTATCAGGATTCTCTTTCGGAGAGCTTCAGGCAGAACTATCCTGTTGAGGTAGAAGAGCATTTTGATATTATTCTGGCCAATCCTCCCTTCAAAGGGAATCTAAATATCGATGACATCGCTCAGGAGCTCACCCGCAAGGTCAAAAGCACCAAAACGGAATTGTTGTTCCTGGTACGCATGCTGGGGATGTTGAAAAAAGGTGGGCGCTGCGCGGTCATTGTGCCCGATGGCGTACTTTTTGGTTCCAGCAAAGCCCACGTTGCCCTAAGGCAACTGCTGGTAGACGACAACCAGCTTGATGCGGTTATTTCCCTGCCTTCTGGGGTATTTAAACCCTATGCGGGCGTTAGCACGGCCATATTGTTCTTTACCAAGGGCGGCACAACCGGCGACGTGTTCTTTTTTGACGTGCAGGCTGATGGTTTTAGCCTGGACGACAAGCGCAACCCCATTGGATCCAACGATCTGCCGGAACTGCTCGAACGCTGGAAAACACGGGATGCAAATAAGGACACTGATCGCACCAGCAATGTCTTTTTTGTGTCTGCCGCTGAAATCCGCGAACAAAAATATGACCTGAGCCTTAACCGCTATAAGCAGCCGGTGTATATTCCCCCCAAATATGATCCCCCCTTAGTAATTCTAGGCTGCATGGAAACCTTAGAAAAAGAAGTTATAGCGGACATGGCAGAACTTCGGGGGATGTTGGAATGAAGTGGACGACATCTCCCTTGAATTCAGTTGCAAAAATCGTTCGCGGTGTATCCTTTTCTGCACAGGAAATCTCTGATACTGAAAAAAATAATACTATCGGTGTATTGCGAGCAGGGAACATTCAGGAAAAATTAATTGTGAATTCAGATTTATTATATATTCCAAGCTCGAAAGTAAAAGAGCAACAGTTAATTAGGTCAGGTGACATAGCAATGTGTACGTCATCTGGGAGTCCTAAAATTGTTGGCAAGGTTGCTTATGCAGAAAACGATGCGGATCGTACTGTAGGTGCATTTTGTTGTATTATTAGGCCCCAAAAAAAACTTGTTTCCTCGAAATACTTATTTCATTTTTTTAACTCCTCAATATTTAAAAATTGGGCGGAGATATCTCCTGGGGCAAACATAAAAAATATCAAAATTTCAGCGTTACAAAATTTTGTTGTTCCTCTCCCTCCACTTGCCGAGCAACGCCGCATTGCCGCCATTTTGGACAAGGTCGATGCCATACGCCGCAAACGCCAGCAGTCCCTTAAGCTGATAGATGATTTGGTTAAATCGCAATTTATCGAGATGTTCGGGGACCCGGTGACAAACCCGATGGGGTGGGATTCAGGTGCTCTTGGATGTAAAATTCAAACAATCATGGCAGGTGAAAGCGTCAACGGTGAAGCCCGGCTGTTGGAGAAAGGCGAGAAGGCAGTTTTAAAAATCAGCGCAGTCACATACGGATATTTCGACCCTAGCGAATATAAAGTTATCCAAAATCAGAAAGGGATTAAAAAGTACGTCTATCCGCAAAAAGGGGATTTACTTTTTAGCAGGGCTAATACAAGGGAGCTAGTTGGTGCTACTGCTATCGTTCCGAGAGATTTCCCTGATTTATTGCTGCCGGATAAGCTTTGGCGGCTGACTTTTCACAATGGCCTCAATACATATTTCGTAAAACATGTGCTGAGCACGGATGCCGTGCGTATGGCTATGTCAAAGCAGGCGACAGGAACAAGTGGATCGATGTTTAATATTTCAATGAAAAAGCTTAAAAAATTGACTGTTCCTGTGCCCCCACTTCCACTCCAAAATCAGTTCGCGGCCTTCGTCGAACAGGCCGATAAATCAAAATTTACCATGCAGCGCCAGCTTAGTGAAATCGAAATACTTTCATCGTCCTTAAAGCAAAAGTTCTTTGCTTAATTGGTGCCAAAAGACAAGTTAGGCAACATATGCGCATAACCTCCCTCACCATCAAGAATTTCAAAGGCATTGATGAGCACGGCATCCGCATCGAATTCGCGCCCATCACTCTGCTTTTTGGTCCCAACAACGCGGGTAAGAGCACGGTTATTCAGGCATTGCACTTGGCACGCGAGGTGTTTTGCCATCCGAAGCCAGATTTGGATACTATAGAAATTTGTGGCAAGGGCCTCGATGTTGGCACATTTAAAGACTATGTGCATAAGCACGATCTTGGCCGACAAGTGTGCATTGGCCTGCAGATGACGGTAGATGGCCTGCCCGTTTGCGGCGATGAACTCGAACGCCAGCAATGGGAAGGTTGGAACGAGGTAGATAACCTACTTAACCGCGTGCACACCGTGGCAGTGGAAATAGCCATAGGCTGGAACCACCAGGCGCAGCGGGCAGAACTCAGCGAATATACAGTATCCATCAACGGGCGCTTGCTCACATCAATGTGTTTTGTAGCACATGCAAACAGCGTTATTGCTGACATCTCACTCTTTGATGTATCAGACTTTTTGCAAGAAGGCACGCGAGAAAAGCTTCGCAAGCAGTCGGAAAATGTGTTGCGGCGTATTGGCGAATCTCCTGATGACTATGGCAATGAACTGCTTGATCTTAAAGACGCGGTACAAGAAGCGATGGCCGAGGCCATGCCTTCCTTGCTGCACCCGATGGCTGACATGAGACGCGTCTTGGCAGATATTACGGGCTCTGATGAATTGAGCAGTCTGATTACCGGGGAGGTGCACACCGTTCGTTGCGCCTTGGGCGCGGGCAGAGTTCCAGATTGGAGTGGATGGTTACCACTGGAATTTGCCGATGTTTATCCAGGATTTGACAATGACCCGCAGGCATTTAGTCTCGATTTTACCATGAATTGCCTGACTCTTTTTTGTAGCTTTCTACTCAGCCCCGGTAAATTGGCCCAAAACATTCTGGATACCCTTTTATACGTGGGACCGTTGCGCGCTATCCCTGACCGTGGTTTTTTTAGAGCTCAAAAAGCCACAGCAACACGCTGGGCGGAAGGTCTTGCGGCTTGGGATGTGTTGGCAACGGCGTCGGACGCGCAGCTTGTGACCATAAATCAGTGCCTGCATGGGGCGGATTCCTTGCAAGCAGGCTATACCGTCTGTCGCAAACGATTGTTAAATCTTGAAGCAGAAAGCCCTCTTGTACCTGCCTTACGCAAACTCATCATGGATGACATCGAAGAGGGGGCCTTGCCTCTACTGCGCGATTTCCTTGCTCAAGTGCCGGAAATTCGCCTGATGATCCGTAACGAAGCCACGGGGGTGGAAGTGGAACCTCACGATGTTGGCGTGGGCATTTCACAAGTCCTCCCAATCATTGTTGCTGCCGTCACTGCCAAGCGTGGTGCACTCATCGCCATGGAACAGCCCGAGCTACACATCCACCCAGCATGGCAAACAGCTCTGGGTGATGTGTTTATCAGGGCTGTTGCCAAAATGGAGAATTCCCCCATATTTTTGCTTGAAACCCATAGTGAGCATTTACTGTTACGGCTACTTCGGCGCATACGCCATACACACGTTGGAACAGCCCCCGAATCAGTACGCCTGTCGTCAACTGATCTTGCCGTTCACTGGATAGGCAATTACGAGGGGCGAACAGAAGCCTACCGCCTTGGCCTTGATGAAGATGGTTCATTCAACACCCCTTGGCCTGAAGGTTTCTTTGACGAGCGTGGAGAGGAGCTTTTTGGGTGATACACGAGTATGCAATTGATCCCGCGTTTCTTCTGGAGCTCGCGAATCAGGCAGTGCTAAGTGAATCTTTGATTCGTGCGCTTGCGGTGGGCATGCCTTGCATCACTGCGGGCTACCCGAGTAACCTTGGGGGCGCTGCTCGCGCGCTGGCCAAGTCTAAACTCGATGCGGCTAGGGAGCCGAAAGCTATCGCCCGTTATCAAGATCGTCTGGTGCGAGTAACCGAACTTGCTGCCAAACTTACGCGCACCACCACTACGCGTCACAATGCTGTCCCTTGGGGGCAAGATTTTGCGCCGGAGCACCACCGATTTCCCTTTGCAGGTATCTTGTCGTCGAATTCGCCAGTCAATGGTGAACCCTGCCGAAGTCTTGATTGGCTGCGCACTCCTGCCTGCCATTTGTTGACATGCCAAACAAACGATTGTGTCCCACGTACTGCACAAGCCATGAACGAAATCCTTTTGCCTCTTTTGCAAAATGCGGCAAAGATCACATTTGTTGATCCATATTTTTTCCCCAATGAACGCTTTAGAGATCCTTATAGGCTCCATCTTGCGTCTATTGCAGTCTCAAGCCACGTTCGGGTGCAGGGGGCCCGTACAGTTACCATCGTATGCGCTGCTGATACTGGAAGAACAGCGTGCCCTGCTACTGAATTCAAGCACTCTTGCGAAGGGGTTTTGCCACGTTGGTTGCCAGAAGGAATAACACTCAATATTTACAGAATAAAAAAGATCCCTGGTAAGCAAGAGATTCACAATCGCTATATATTGACAGATATTGGTGGGGTGTCATTTGGGCATGGTACAGATATGTCTAACAATAATTCCTATGACGACATTAGTCTGCTTTCAGCCCGTCAGTTTTCTCACTGGAAAGCCGCCTATACGCCAAATTCACCAAGTTTTGACTGGTCCGAGCCACTTGTGACAATTACCCGCCCATGACGATGGAGTTTTCAATGAAGATGCCCACGTTTGACCAACTTATTCTCCCTACCCTCAAGGCTCTGGAAAGCCTTGGTGGGTCAGGTAGCATTGAGGAAATTGCAAACACGGTTATTCTGGATCTTAATCTGCCGGACGCAGTCACCTCGCAACCCCATAACCCTGAAAAACCAAGCCAGACTGAGGTGGAGTATCGTTTAGCTTGGGCGCGAACGTACCTCAAAAAATATGGCCTGATAGACAACTCTGATCGTGGTGTATGGGCACTGACCGCCCGGTATAAGCCAGGGCAAGATATCGACGTTAAAAATATTGTGCAAACAGTGCGGGCAGCCAGCGCTGCCCAAACAAAGAAAAAACAGAAGTGCCTTGTGGAGGAAGAAGACTCGCTGCCATCTATTGCCGAAGAAGTGGAGGCTGGTTGGAAAGAGATTTTGCATCAACAATTGTTGCAGCTAAAGCCAGACGCCTTTGAACGGCTGGCCATGCGCCTGTTGCGCGAAAGCGGCTTTGTTCAGGTGGAAGTAACTGGTCGGTCAGGCGATGGCGGCATAGACGGTAAGGGTATCATCAAGCTGCAAAACGTGTTGAGCTATCATGTTGTATACCAGTGCAAACGCTACAAAGAAAGCGTCGGTGCAGGGGCTATTCGTGATTTTCGGGGTGCTATGATCGGCAGAGCCGATAAGGGTCTGTTCATCACGACAGGTGCGTTCACCCGTGATGCAATTAAGGAGGCCACCCGTGACGGAGCCTCTCCCATCGATCTTATTGATGGGGAAGACCTTGTGGATATGCTTAAGCAGCTTCGCCTTGGCGTTGAGGTGCATATGGTTGAAGAGGTTGAAATAAATACAGCATGGTTTGAAAATATTTAACTATTTTTCGTTCTTACCTGGCAATTGTGCACAGTTACGCTCCGGCAGGCCATTGACACGATAGTAATGTGGCATTACGTTTGTAACGCAAAACATTACAAGGAGTCTGTCATGGCCAACCTGCAAATACGTGTCGACGATGCCCTGAAGACGCAGGCCCAAGCCGTTACCGCCGAGTTAGGTATGGATGTGGCAACGGCAGTACGAATATTTCTTGCGCAGATGGTGCGAGAAAAGGCCCTACCTTTTACCCCAAGTCTTGATCCTTTTTACAGCCAGCAGAACCAGGCGCATCTTGCGCGACTGGCTCAAGAAATGGATGCCAGTACAAACAGCACTTACCGCCAACTGATTGAGGACGCGCATGAAGCTCCTATGGCATGATGTGGCGTGGGATGACTATTTATATTGGCATACGCACGACAAACAGGCCGTCAAGCGCATCCACATGCTGATTAAAGACATTCAGCGAAACGGATATGTCGGCATAGGCAAGCCGGAGCCTTTGAAAGCTAACCTCCAGGGTTGGTGGAGTCGCCGCATTGATGCTGAGCACAGACTCGTCTACCGCATTGTTGGCGATGTCTGTCAGATAATTCAATGCAAAGGCCATTATGAGAGTTGATTTTTATATTGGGATAAATACTTTTCCCAGAGCTAAAAAGATTTGTATCTCAATAATTTTTTAACGATATATTATTTCAGTAAGAAGACAGAAGTTACTCTTTAAAACAACCAAGAAATCCCTGCCCAGCGTCATGCTGGACAGGGATTTTTTATTTCTGGAGGCATTTCATGAACCAATATCAATCAGAAAACATCACCGAATTGGCCAAGGCCTTGCTCAGCGTGCAGCGAACCGTGCGCCCCATAGCCAAGGACGCTGAAAATCCGTTCACCAAAAGCTGGTACGCCAGTCTCAACAGCGTCATGGATACCTGCCGAGATGCGCTTATCGAAAATGGCATCTGGCTGTGCCAGTACCCTGTGTAAACCTCCCCAAGTTAGTGCCACCCGAAGGTAGAGACTTTCTGGGGTGAATTGATTTTCAAATACTCAGCCGGAGGAATGTTGCCCAAGGACTCATGGGGCCGTTCTTCGTTGTACTGCTTCAG
>Ga0265295_1000345_pt1 | contig 94484 bp, 93 predicted proteins | sample Munlansysbiofilm_FD_192503 | JGI IMG/M metagenome (GOLD analysis project Ga0265295, IMG submission 192503) | Leachate microbial communities from a municipal landfill in Southern Ontario, Canada - Methane capture system biofilm | ecosystem: Engineered > Solid waste > Landfill > Unclassified ... | reverse complement strand
CTTGCCGTTCAGCTAACGGTTCCCGTCATCAGGGTCCGTAGAGGACTTTCACCTCCAAGTCAACGATTGACCACCACGATCAATCATCTGGTGCTTACGCACCACGCGCCATGCCTGGCGCACCAATGAAAAAGCCGCTGTCCTCAATCGGAACAGCGGCTTTTTTATCGGTCTGAAGTCTTTTGCGAGATGCCGGCTTAATCCGCCGCCAGCCACTCGACGATGCGAGCGTTGACGGCGGGCCAGTCGGCACCGAGGCGCAGGTCGAGAAAATGCCGGTAGAGGCTGTCGAAGAGTTGCAGTCCTTCCTCCATAAGGTGCATCTTCTCATAGAAGACCGCCTCCTTTTCGCTCGCGGCGTCAGTGATCTGATCCTTTTCGATCTTCACCGCCGGGGTTTTGAAGGAGGCGAAGTGGAAGGTCTCGCCCTTGAGGGTCAGCTTCCACTGGTCTTCGAGCTTTTCCAAGTGGACAATCGCCTCAGTGATCTGCTTGCCACCATTCAGGGCGGTACGCACTTCGCTGAAGGCATCCTGTGGGCCAACCACCGTGACCTTCTGCACACCGCTTTCGCTTCCCCCCTTGAGCAGCAACCGGTCGTTGAGATAGGCGACGAAGCCTTCCCCAGTGGCCGCTGGACCGGGACGGTTGACGGCGTAGCGGGAGGATTCGGTGAGGGTCTGGTAAAGCAGCCAGCGCAGAAAATCCTCGCCGAGCCAGCGGTTGCCCTCGATCAACTCCAGCACCGAGTCGCCACCGGCGCGGTTTTCCACCGCCAGAGCCGCGCGCCCGGCCTCGTCGAGGAGGCCCTCGGCGCGGCCGTAGGGAGGCACGGCGATCAGACTCGATCCTTCAAAGGTCTGGCGGAACAGCCCTTCGAACATGTCCAGCACCTTGGCATTGAGATTGGCGAAGCAGAGGCGGCCCGTGCGGGTGTCCCAAGCCACATCGAAGACCGCCGGTACCGGCAGAGTCTGGCTGAGCAAGGTGCCACGCACGGCGTCGCGCAACTCCTCCCGCTTCTGCTTGGGCACCCGGTTGAGCCCGGGATGGGCGGCAAGAAATTCGGCCTCGACCCGCTCCTGATGGACTTTCAAGAGCGTTGAGGGAATCCGGCGCTGGTCGCGGCGCAGGGAGAAGACCAGGTAATGATCCCGCCAGAAGGCCCGGGGTTCGGAAAAATCACTGGACTGGGGATCGTCGACCAGCACCCAGCCGACGGAAAGCTCCTCGCTACCGCGATCGATGGGGCGAAAGGCCTTGGCCGCGAGTTGCTCGCTCGCCCAGGCGAAGAGATCGTCAGGCGGGGTGTCGAGCAGAACCTGAAACTGGCAAAAACTGACGCTATTGGCAAGAATGCCCATGAAGTATTGCTCCTGTCATTGAAGATGGGGAGTGAAGTGAAGCGAAGGGATGAAAAACGTAAGCGGGGGGAAGATCAGCCGGCGGAGGCACAGCGGCCAACCGTGGCGGAGGCGCCGGCCACGCGGCTGTTGTGCTGATGGCATTCGGCGGCGAGGCGCTCGATCTGCAATTCGTTGAGCAGGCCGACTTCAACAAAGTAACGGCCGATCTTCTGCTGGCGGCTGCGCTGAAAGAAGAGCAGGGTCTGCACTTGGGCCTGGCCGAGCAACCCGAGGCGCACCGCCTTTTCGCCAAAGCGGCCGTAACCGCCGCGATCCCGGCAGATGGTGAGAATATCGGTCTCGCTCAGCCACTGCCAGCGCCGGGCGATATCCCCCAGCATCGGCCGCTGGTGGCGCTGCCAGACCAGAGCATCGATCAGGGACTGATAGGAGATCAGCCCACGGTAATAGAGATAGCTGCCGAACTCCAGACGTCGCGCGGGGACGGAACCGCGAAAGAAATGCCCCCCCGGCGAACGGCGCGGCGGCCGTTTGGGTCGGCCCCAAGTCTGGGGCCGCGCCCCGTGAAAGACGCGGTGGACGCACTGCCCCTGCTCTTCGTCCCGATGCTTGATGAAGGCCTGCATCAATTCGAAGGCTTCGTGGACCTTTCGGAAGAGTTCGGACTGGCGGTGCTGGATCTCGGGAGCGTGCGCGGCGAAGAGGTCGGGATGGTTCTGCTTGGCCTGTTCGCGAAAAGCGGCCTTGACCCCCCCCGGCTGCAGATAGCCGAGAAAATCGAGGGAGAGATGGACCTCGGGACCGAACAGGGTCCGGCAGGCCGAAAAGACCTCATTTTCGTGAAAGCGAGGCAGCACGCCTAGTGGAATCCCTTCGCGGAAAGATTAAAATACCTGGCAAATTTTATACACTAAGGGTCGAAAAAGCACAAGCGGCTTGCCGGGAAATGCCGTTGTCTCTTTGACAGATCCCAGCGCTTCGCTCTATAGTGCCTGAGTAGAATTTCCACTCAGCCTCCGAGGTCGCCATGGAATCCTTCGTTGCCGCGCAACTCTCCCATCTCAAAGCCAAAATCGCCGGCTACGGCAAGGAAAACCTGGAGGACATCCTGCATGTACTCCTCGGCGCCGTGACCCTCATCACCCGCCAGAACCGCTGCCGCGTCTATCTCGAAGACCTGACCGGCGGCATTCTCGTCTGCGCCGCCGCCAACGGCGCCCAGGCCCAGGCGGTCAAGAGCCGGTCCTTCCCCCTCAACAGCACCGACTATCTGGTGTCGCGAGTCTACATGACCCAGCAGGCGGCCCTGGTCGAGGATGTCACGGCCTTGGCCGGCCCCAATGCCCTGGAACTCGCCGAACGCTTCGAAATCCGCGCCAGCTATCTTGTCCCCCTCATCCATCAAGGGCGCTCGGCCGGGGTGTTGAGCGTCGACAGCAGCCGGGTCGGACGGGTTCCCGCCGAGTCCCAGCGCCGGGTGCTGCGGGAGTTTCTCGCCGAAGTCGTGCCGCTTATCGACCAGGCACGCAAGTATCATCAGCAGATCGTTCTGGCCCGGCGCATCGACAAGGCGAAGAAAAAGGAAGCCGCCCTGCTGATGGTGAAATCGGCGGTAAGTCTGATCGATAAACTGACCCTGGCCTCGGTCCTCATCCCCTCGCCTCTCGGCCTCGAATCGAAGGAGGAGGGCTTGCAGGTGCTCGCCTCCTACACCAAGGACCAGGGCGCCCGCCAAATCTACGAGGACGAGAAACTCATCAACCTCGGCCCCGGCCAGTCCCTTCTCTCCCGCTACATCAGCAGCACCGGCATCATCAGCGACGACACCCTGCTCACCCCCCTGTACATTCCCAATCTGCCGGCGGAGCCCCTGCAGAAACGTTATCTCACCGAGCAGATGGGGCTGAAATCCCTCTATGTGGTTCCCCGCTACGAACCGCACAGCCGACGGGTCATCTGCCTGGTCAACTACTATACCCGGGGCTCCTACCATTTCAGCGATTTCGAAAAGGGGCTGCTGGAGGCCCATGCCGAGATGGCCGAGCGGGTCATCCAGGAAATCGGCGTCGAGCACATGGAGATCCAGGTCCTCTCCGAAATCAACGACCTGTTACAGGAAAAATTCGAGGGTTTGCAACCCTTTCTCAATCGCGCCCTGTCCAAGGCCACGGAACTGATCGGCGCCGACACCGGCAGCATCGCTCTGGTGCGCGAGGAGGAAGGCCTGCGCTGGCTGATCGTCGAGGAACCGGACGGCCGCCTGGTCGGAGCCAAGAGCAAGGAATGGCTGAAAAAGGATATTCCCCCGATCCGTGTCGGCGGCGAGAAACTCCCCCCCGAGGAACGCAGCCTGACCGGCTACGTCGCCCACATCGGGCGGCCCCACGTCATCGCCGACACCGAGGAGGAAAAACGCAAAAAGGGACTCTATCGGGAGATCACCGGCGCCATCAAGAGCGAAATCGCCGTACCGGTGCTCTATGACGACGAGGTGATCGCGGTCATCTGCCTCGACAGTCTGCGCCCCCACTACTTCACCGACGAACACAAACGCATCCTGATGATCATCGAACGGCTGATCGCCCCCTTTCTTTACGACCTTCAGCGCATCGAGAAACTCACCGGCGAAGTCATCAACCTGCGTCGGGATGTCGGCTACAAAGACCCGAAGATCTCCTCCTACAAACTGGGGAACATCATCGGCAACTCGGCCAAGACCTCGGAACTGGTCGATTTCATCCAGCGCATCACCCCCCCTCTCTTCAACCGCATCTCCAAGTGGACGGTGCGCGATCTGCAAGAGGCTTCCCTCGGTCTGCCGTCGATCCTCATCACCGGCGACACCGGCAGCGGCAAGGAGTTCCTCTTCAACAACATCTTCTCCCGCCTGCGGGAGATGTACCAGATCGAGATCGACCCGCGCGGCGAGCTGCCGGTGAAAAAAACCAACATCGCCGCCTACAGCGGCGAGCTCACCTATTCGGAACTCTTCGGCCACAAGCGCGGCGCCTTCACCGGCGCCCACACCGACCGCAAGGGGATTCTCGAAGAGGCCCACGGCGGCGTGGTTTTTCTCGATGAAATCGGCGACGCCGACCCCAAGACCCAGGTACAGCTCCTGCGTTTTCTCGACAACGGCGGCTTCGTCCGCCTCGGCGAAAACGTCACCCGTTTCGCCCGGGTGCTGCTCATCGCCGCCACCAACAAGAACCTCAAGCAGCTCATCGAGTCCGGCCATTTCCGCGAGGACCTTTTTCACCGCCTCTCCGAGCTGACTATCGAGGTCCCCTCCCTCAACCAGCGCCGCGAGGACATCCCCGACCTAGCCACCCACTTTCTCGGCAAACTGCACCAGGTCTACCGCAAGGAGGACATGAGCGAGGAGGACGCGCCGGTGCTGACCCGCGGCGCCCAGCAGCTCCTCTCCCAGCATCACTACACCGGCAACGTCCGCGAGTTGCGCAGCATCCTCTTGCGCGCTCTCTTTTTCCGGAAGAAGCGGGTAATTTCCGAGGAAGACATTCGCCGGGCGATCGGCGAAGCGGAACGGCCCAAGGGAACGGTAGCGGTAGAAAAGCTCACCGCCCAGGTCGCGGAGGAGATTTTTTCGGATCTGCGCAAGGGGGAAGGGGATTTCTGGGAAAAGGTCTACGAACCGTTTTCCGCGAGTCGCATCTCAAGGGACGTGGTGGCGGCGGTCATCGATCTGGCCCGTCGGGAAGGGGCGACCAACATGCCGAAGATCGCCGTCATGCTTCAGGCCTGCGACCCCCGCGCCAAGGACGCGGAGAGTCGCAAGACCTTTTTCCGCTTCAAGAACTTTCTCTACAAGACGATCCACATCGCCTAGGCTTCCGTCAGCGGGGAGTAGCCGACAAGGATCTTGTTCACTGCGCGCCGATGCCTTTCCTTCCAGGGGCCGACAACGGCGAGCTTGAGATTGCCCGGGGCGAAGAGCGCCCGCGCCGCCCGCCGGATCGTCTCGGCCGTCACTTCCATGAGTTCGCGCCGATCCTCCTCGACGGTGCGCAGGTAGCCGGCCAGTTCTCCCCAGCCGTAGCGGGAAAGCATCGCCTCGGTATGGTCCTGGCTGAACTCCAGATCGAAGAGATAAGCTCGCAATACCCCCTGCAGTTCTTCCTCCGGCACCGGCTCGCGACAGAGCCGCGCCACCACGGAAAGCACCTCCGTCACCGCGCGCTCGAGATTTTTCGGCGCCACCGCCAGATCGATGGTGAAAGAACCGCAGTCAGCGAGCATCGACAGCCCCGCCTCCACATGATAGGTCAGACCAAGCTGTTCGCGCAGGCGCAGCATCAGCCGAGAAGCCCCGCCCCAGGAGAGAATCCAGCGCAGCACCCGCAGCGGCAGGGTATCGGCATGCCCCCGGCCCGGCGCACGAAAGGCCAGCTGCAACGAAATCTGCGAATCCGAATCCCTGGCCCAGGCCACCTCCGGCGCCCGGGCGGGAAGAACCACCGGGCTTTGCCGCTCGGGACCGCCGCTGCCGTGCCAGTGGCCAAAGGCTCCCTCGACGGCCCGCAGCGCCGCCTCGCGACGCACGTTACCGGCCGCCACCACGACCGTGTTGACCGGGGTGTAGTAGCGGCCGTGATGGGCGCGCAGATCGGCTTCGCCGATCGCCTTGATCGACGCCGTGGTGCCGATGGTCGGCAGGCTTAAGGGATGATCAGGCCAGAGCAGCCCGGCAGTGAGATTGTCGGGACTGATATCCTCCCCCCGTTCGTTGAGATCGTCCAAGGCTTCTTCGAGGATGATGCGCCGCTCCACATCGACGTCGGTGAAAAGCGGCCGGGTCAGCAGCGAGGCGAAGAGGCGCGCCGCCTCGTCTAGGTGCAGGGGATGGAAACGGCTGTGGTAGCAGGTGCTTTCCACATCGGTGGCGGCGTTCACCGCCCCGCCGATGGCCTCGAAGGCCCGCTCGAGCACGAAACTGCCGGGATAGTCAAGGCTGCCACGAAAGAGAATGTGTTCGAGGAAATGGGAGACACCCGCCAGGTCGGCGGACTCGTCCCGCCCGCCGACCTGGACGTAGCAGGCCATCTCCGCGCAGTGCAGGTGGGGCATTTCGACGGTGACCAGGCGCAGGCCGTTGGTCAGCCGGTCGCTAAAGTATTCTCGCATCGGTAAGCGCGCCGTTTCTTCCGCGTTAGCGGCCGCGAAGCAGGCGGGCCGCTTCCTTGGCGTGGTAGGTGATGATCAGGTCGGCGCCGGCCCGCTTCATGCCGAGGAGCGTCTCCATGACGATGCGGTCGTTGTCGACCCAGCCGTTTCTGGCCGCAGCCTTGATCATCGAATATTCGCCGGAGACGTTGTAGGCCACCAGCGGCAGATCGAAACGCTCCCGGATGTCGCGGAGGATGTCGAGGTAAGCCAGAGCCGGCTTGACCATGAGAAAATCGGCGCACTCCTGCACGTCGAGAGCCGCCTCGCGGAAGGCCTCGCGACGGTTGGCCGGATCCATCTGATAGGAACGACGGTCGCCGAACTGGGGGGTCGATTCGGCGGCATCGCGGAAAGGGCCGTAATAGGCGCTGGCGTACTTGACCGCGTAACTCATCACCGGAATGTGCTCGAAACCATTGCCGTCGAGGATCTCGCGGATTGCCGCCACCCGACCGTCCATCATGTCCGAAGGGGCGACGATGTCGGCCCCTGCGCGAGCGTGGGAAAGGGCCTCGGCAGCAAGCAGCTTGAGGGTTTCGTCGTTGTCCACGTCGCCGTCCTTGATCACTCCGCAATGACCGTGGTCGGTGTACTCGCACATGCAGACGTCGGTGATGACGGTGAGATTCGGAACCGCTTGTTTGATCGCCCGGATTGTCTCCTGAATGATTCCCGTCTCTGAATAGGCGTCCTGACCCAAAGCGTCCTTGGTCTCGGGGATACCGAAGAGGATTACCGCGGGAATGCCCAGATCGTGTACCTCTTTAGCCTCGACGACGATGTGCTCGATGGACTGTTGATAGATGCCCGGCATCGACGGAATTTCTTTTTTGATCCCAGTGCCGAAGGCGGAAAACATGGGGTAGATCAAATCGTCGACACGCAGATGGGTTTCCCGCACCATGCGGCGGATGTTGTCGTTACGACGCAGACGGCGGGCGCGGTATTCGGGGAAAAACATGGCGAATCTCCTCTGGACAGGGAAAAGCAAAAACCTGATGCTCCCGCAGATCAACACATCTCAAAGGCGCTTGCGGGGTGGATGCAACTGATAACACAGATTGTCTGACGGATACAGTTCTTTGTCCAGACGATCACTCCTTCTGGCTAAAGTACTCCACGATCCCCTCGACCAGGGCCTCCAAGGTGTATTCGACGGGCTCGACGGCGATGTCCAGGCCGTGCTTGAGGCAGGTTTTACTGGTGATCGGACCGATGGAGGCGACGGCAACGCCCTTGATTCGGGCGGCGAGGTCTTCGCCTAGGAGAAGGGCGAGGTTGTCGACGGTAGAGGAGGCGGTGAAGGCGACGCAGTCGATCTCGCCCTCCGCCAAGGCCGCCAAGGCCGCATCCGGCAGAGCGGCGGGAACAACATTGCGGTAGGCGACGGGGGCGACCACCCGGGCACCGCGTTTGGCCAGTTCCGTGGGGATCACTTCCCGGGCCCGGTCGGCCTTGGGAAAAAGGATTTTCTTGTCCTGCAGAGCGGTTTCCGCCAAGGCCGCCACCACCCCTTCCCCCTTGTACTCGGCAGCAACGAGGTCGGCGCGCAGACCATAGGCACAAAGATGGGCGGCGGTCTTCGGCCCGACCACGCAGATCCGGCAGCGCCCCAGGGCGCGGGCGTCGCGGCCGAGTTCCGCCAAGCGCCGGAAGAAAGCGTGGACGCCGTTGGCCGAAGTCAGGATCAACCAGTCGAAAGTGTCCAGTTCGGCGATGGCGCGATCGAGTTCGCCATAGCTCTCCGGCGCGACCAGTACGATGGTCGGCGCTTCGATGACCTCGGCCCCTTGCGCTTCGAGGAGCGCCGTCAGTTCGCCGGCCTGATCGCCGGCTCGGGTGTTGAGAATGCGCTTGCCGAAGAGGGGGCGGTTGTCGAACCAGCGCAGCTCCTCCCGCAAGCCGACCACCGCGCCGACAATGATGACCGCCGGCGGCTTGATCCGGGCCCGAAGCGCCTTCTCGACCACATCGCCGAGAGTCGCCGTCAGGGTCCGCTGGCGCGCCGTGGTCGCCCAGCGCACGATGGCCACCGGGGTGTCGGCGGAGCGGCCGTGCGCCATCAATTCCCGGGCGATGAGGGAGATATTGGCCATCCCCATGTAAAAAACCAGGGTGCCGATGGCACCGGCGAGTTTCTCCCAGTCAAGACTCGACATCTTCTTCGCCGGATCTTCGTGGCCGGTGATGAGGGCGAGGCTGGTGGTATAGTCGCGGTGGGTAAGGGGAATGCCGGCATAGGCGGCTGCGGCAAAACCGGCGGTGACGCCGGGCACCACTTCGAAGGGAATCCCGGCCCGGCGCAAGCAGAGGGCTTCCTCACCGCCGCGGCCGAAGATAAAGGGATCGCCTCCCTTGAGGCGGGCGACGGTCTTGCCTTCCCGGGCTTTTCCTACCAGCAGAAGATTGATCTCCTCCTGGGAGCGGTGATGACTGCCCCCCTTCTTGCCGACGTAGAGGTACTCGGCGTCCGGGGACTCGCGCAGAAAGGCGGGATTGGCCAGGTAGTCGTAGATCACCACCTCGGCCCGGCGCAGGCATTCCCGCCCCTTGACCGTAATCAGGCCGGGATCGCCGGGACCGGCGCCGATGAGATAGACGATGCCTGGTTTCACAATTTCACCTGCCGTAAACAGGGAGGGGCGACGCATGCGTCGCCCCTGTGTATCGATTCGCGTGCGGGGATCAGACGTCTTCGCGACTGACGTTGAAGGTCTCGTGATTATAGACCTCGTTGAGAATCTTTCCGGCGCCCTGAGTGATCAGGTCGTCGGCCAGGGAGGTACCGACCTTTTCCGACTCCTCCGGCGCGCAGACCACGGTCTTCTTGAGCAGTGTAACGCCGTCGACGCTGGCGACTACGCCGGTCAGAGTCAATCGGCCGTCCTTGACCTCGCCGTAGGCGCCGATGGGCACCTGACAACCCCCTTCCAGACGGCGCAATACCGCCCGCTCACCCTTGACCGCGGCAGCGGTTTCCGGGTGATTGAAGAAGTCGATAAGGGCGTTGACTTCGGCATCGGCGATACGCGACTCGATACCCAGCGCCCCTTGGCCGATGGCCGGCAACGAGACGTCGGGGGCCAGGTATTCGCCGATCTTCCCGGTGAAGCCGAGGCGGTGCATGCCGGCGGCGGCCAGCACCACGGCGTCGAGGTTGTCCTCGGTGAGCTTGCGAATACGGGTTTCGACGTTGCCGCGGATATCGACCATCTGGAAATCGGGGCGCAGATGCAGCAGCATCGCCTTGCGTCGTAAGGACGAAGTACCGATGCGCGCCCCCTGCGGCAGATCGCGGAAACTTTTGAAACCGGGCTTGAGGATGACGATGTCGCGGGGATCTTCCCGCTCGGTGATGCAGCGCAGAGCCAGCCCCTCGGGGAAGAAAGTCGGCACGTCCTTCATCGAGTGCACGGCGATGTCGATCTCACCGCGCAGCATGGCCTCCTCGATCTCCTTGACGAAAAGACCCTTGCCCCCGACCATCGCCAGCGGCACGTCGAGGATTCTATCCCCTTGCGTCTTGATCTTGGTCAGAGTGACTTCGAGACCGGGATATTTCTTTTCCAGTTCGGATTTGACCCAGTTGGCCTGCCAAAGAGCCAGCTGGCTAGCGCGGGTGCCGATACGCAGTGTCTTTTTTGCCATGAATTTCTCTATCTCCTTAGCTGAGTTCGCCGTCGTCTTCTTCCGCGGCGATTTCCAGATCAAACAGGGTGCGCACCGCATCGACGTAGTCGCTCCCCGAAGCCGTCTCCTGATTCCGCTTGAGAACCGAGGTCGGTGGATGCAGCATTTTGTTGACGATAGCGGCGGTCAGGGCTTCGATCGCCTGCCGCTCCTTGGGGCCGAGTTCCTTGAGATTGGAGAAGGTTTTGCGCAGCTCTCCCTGGCGGATTTCCTCAAACTTCTTGCGCAGGGCGACGATGGTCGGAACCACGTCGCGATTCTCCAGCCAGCGGTGGAACTGGCCGATCTCCTGATCGATGATGACTTCGGCCTTCTTCGCCTCTTTCTGTCGTTCCTTGAGGTTGGCCTGCACCACACCCTGCAGGTCGTCGACATCGTAGAGATAGATGTTATCGATCTTGTTGACCTTAGGATCAATGTCCCGGGGGACGGCAATGTCGATGAGAAACATCGGCCTGTTCTTGCGCTGGCGGATGACCTCTTCCATCTTTTCCGGGCCGAGGATGAAATTAGGGGCGCCGGTGGACGTCAGGACGATGTCGACCTGATGCAGGCGCTGGGGAAATTCCTCGAAGGGAACGGCCTGTCCCTGGAACTCCTCGGCGAGCTTGACCGCCCGTTCCAGGGTACGGTTGGCAACCAGCACCGAGACCGCGCCGTTGTTGAGGAAATGCCGCGCCGCCAGTTCGCACATCTCGCCGGCGCCGATGAGCATGACCTTCTTACCGTCGAGGCTACCGAAGATCTTGCGCGCCAACTCGACGGCGGCGAAGGAGACGGAGACTGCGTTGCTGGCGATGTCCGTTTCGGTGCGCACCCGCTTGGCCACGGAAAAGGCCTTGTGCAGAAAACGGTTGAGCACCGAGCCGACGGTCTTGTGCTCGGTAGCGTAGCCGTAGGCGGTCTTGATCTGCCCAAGGATCTGCGGCTCGCCGATGACCATCGAATCGAGGCTGGAGGCGACGCGGAAGACGTGGCGAATGGCCTCCTCTCCCTGGTACTCGTAGAGATGCCCCTCCAACTGCTCCGGGGGAATGCCGTGATAGGCGGCGAGAAAACCCTTGAGCTGACCGACGCAGGCTTCGGGATCATGGCTGCCGGCGTAAAGCTCCACCCGGTTACAGGTCGAAACGATGATCGCTTCGGCTACCGCCGGCAGAGCCCGCATCTCCCCCAAGGGGCGAGCCATGTCTGTGGGTGCGAAAGCGACCCGTTCGCGTATTTCCACGGGGGCAGTCTTATGACTCAGCCCCACGACAATAATGTTCATCATGGTGAATTCCGTATGCTTTCCACTACCTAGGGACCTTCCATGGCCTTGAAGCTGTGCAGATCGGAAAGCAGCAGGTTGACCCCGAAGAAGGTGAAGAGCAGGCACAGAAAGCCGAGGATGGCGAAGATCGCCGCCCGCCGCCCGCGCCAGCCGACGGTCAGCCGACCGTGCAGCAGGGCGGCGTACAGAAACCAGGTGATCAACGCCCAAGTCTCTTTCGGATCCCAGCGCCAGTAGCCGCCCCAGGCGGAATTGGCCCAGACCGCACCGGAGATGATGCCCATGGTCATCAGGGGGAACCCGAAGGAGAGGCACTTGTAGTTGATGCTGTCGAGGACGTCAAGGGAGGGGAGGCGATAGTAGAGGGCGCTGAACTTCTTGCTCTTGAGCATCCGCTCCTGCAGCAGGTACATGACCCCGGCGACGAAAGCCACGGTGAAGACGGCGTTGCCGAGAAAGGCCAGGGTCACATGGACCGGAAACCACCAACTGTCAAGCGCCGGGTTGAGTTCCTTAACGGTGTTGGACGTGGTGGAACCAATCAGCATGAGGATCACCGCCAGTGGGCAACTGAAGGCGCCGAGAACGGTCATGCGATAGCGGATATCGAAAAGCAGGAAGATGCCGACCAGGGTCCAGGCGAAAAAGGAAAGGGATTCGTGCAGGTTCGCCACCGGGGTGTAACCCGCTTCGAGGTAGCGGGCCAGGAGGGTGGCGCAATGGAGGGCAAAACCGCCGACCAGAACCCAGCGAGCGGCCTTGCCGGTCTTGCCGATCTTTTCCTTGCGCCGCACCACATCAACCAGGTAGAGAACGGTCGCTGCGGTATAGAAAAGCAGGGTTATCTTGAACAGCAGGAGATTGACGCTCATGGCATCCCTTTCGGCAGTTGAATCCCGAGATCGTCGAGGGAGCAGCCCCCATCCGGCAGGGAGGCGAGGAGGGCATTGATCCCCGCCCCGTCGCCGGCGGCGACTCGCTCGGCCAGGCCATCAGCCAGAAGTCGGCGCAAAATCTCTTGATTATATTTGGATTTCCCCAAAGGTGTCAACCGCTTTCGGCGCAGCGCGGCGACGACGTCAAGGACCGTCCCCCATTCGGGACCGAAGTATCCGGCCAGCCGATCCCTCAGGAGGGCGGCCAGCGCCGGGCTCTGGCCACCGCTGGCGACACTGAAAAGCAGATCCCCCCGCCGGAGATTGGCCGGCAGAAGGAAATCGCCGGCAGCGGCGTCATCGGCGCGGTTGACGGGAATCCCCCGGCGGCGGGCCTCGGCGGCGACGGCGGCATTCACCGCCGGGTTGTCGGTGGCGGCAAAGACCAGGAAGGCACCCTCCAGATCCCCTTCCCGATAGGAGCGGGGGATGAGGTCAAGGGCGGCCTCCCGGTTTGGAACGCAGTCCGCGTCGGGGTCGATCAGACGCACCCGGGCCCCGGCCCGTAACAGCCCGGCAAGCTTGCGCCGACCAACTGCGCCGCCGCCGACGACGACGCAGATGCGCCCGGAAAGCTTCAGCTGCAAAGGATAGAAACCGTGCGCGGCGGCGCTTTCCACCTCAGTTATCATGTGCCGAAGAGCTCCTCTTCGACCAGCTCGCACAACGCCTGGCCCATGAACAGGCCCATTTCGAGCAGGCGCGTAGGAGAAGCGGTCTTCAGCGCGAAGAGAAAATCCGTTTCCTCCCCCGCCAGGGGCGCCCCGTCGGGGACGATGAGAGCGGTCTTGCAGTCCAGCTGCCGGGCCAGCGGCAACAGATCAAGCAGCGCCTCGTCGCGGCTGGCGTCCGCCAGGACCAGCAGCAAGTCATTGCTGGCGACTAGGGCCCGCAACTGGCGGGAAAAATAGGCCCGCCCCTGGCCGTCGCGAAGCATGCAGGCGGCCAGGGAGGGATCACGCCCGAGGGCCAGAGCCGGCAGGGAGGGGCGCTCGAAGCTGAGGTGGTAAAGGAAGAGGTCGGCAACCAACTCGGCCACCGTTCCAAGAGGGCCGGAGCCCGCCAGCAACAGCCGCCCCCCCTGATTGAAGCCCACCACCAATTCAGCAGCCAGGCGCTCCAGTTCCTCTCCGTGAACAGCGAGGCATTCGCCGAGCAGCGCCGTCTGTTCCTTAACGGCCAGATGAATCTTGGAGTGCTTCATTACAACTCTCCGCACGTAGGAAGTCTTCGGCATGATAGGGGCCACCCGAACGCCTGTCAAGGTTCGGGAGCCAGCGGAAAACCAAATAACCCCTTGATTTTTTCAGGGGGTGCTCTATCATTGCGAAAGTTAAATCAATGGGATCGCTTTTCAAAACTTCACGGCAAGGAGACTCCATCATGGCCAGCGATAAAGTTCTTCAGCTTTCCGACGATAGCTTCGAAAACGAAGTCCTTAAATCCTCGACCCCGGTTCTGGTCGACTTCTGGGCCACCTGGTGCGCCCCCTGCAAGGCGATCGGGCCGGTCATCGACAGCCTCGCCGGCGAGTATGACGGCAAGGTCAAGATCGCCAAGCTCAACGTCGACGAAAATCCCGCCACCCCCGGACAGTACGGTGTGCGCGGCATTCCCACCCTGATCCTCTTTAAGGACGGCAAGATCATCGACCAGCTGGTCGGTGCCGCGCCTAAAAGCCAGCTTGAAAATCTGATCAAGAAAGCCCTGTGACCCTTTATTTTCCTTACCGAAAATAAGCAAAGGCCCGCTTTCCGGCGGGCCTTTTTGCGTCAGTCGTCGGCAGCGGTTGTTGCCGAGGCGGCGCGCAGGCGATGAAAGATTTCCCGATAGGCCTTGCGATCATTTCCGGTATGCACCGCCCGAGCAAGCCGAGCAAGGCCAGCGCAGTCGATAGCGGGCAACAGCCCCTCGACCTCGACCAGGGCGGCGGCGCTCTGCTCGGGATCACAGATCCGGTCGCGCAGCTCCTCAAGGAGATGAAACGCCTCTTTATCCTGCCGATGAACTTGGTCCAGGCCCTCCAGAAACTCTTGAATGGCTGCTGTTTCCTCCTCATTTCCGCGGAGCACTCCGGCCAGATGCTTCATCTGCCGCTTGCGCGCCCCGTGACTCTCGATCCGCCGAGCCAGATCGATTTCTTCCCGCAGTTCCGGCGGCGCCGGCACCTTGGCCCAGGTCGCCTCCGGCAATTCGAGGAGCTGGGCGGCGATGGTCTCCACCGCCTTGGCCGCGCGTTTTTTCGCCGAGCGGCTCGGGCCGCTCCACTGCGGGAGCTCCATCTCTTCTTCGAAATGCATCAAAATTCCTTCCGGCTGTCGAGCAGCAGGGTAACGGGACCGTCATTGACCAGATGCACCTGCATCTCGGCCTGAAAAATTCCCGTGGCCACGGTCAGGCCGCGCTCGCGCAAGAGCGTGACGAATTGCTGGTAAAGGAGGTCGGCCGGCTCCGGCAGCGCCGCTCGGGAGAAGCCGGGGCGACGCCCCTTGCGGCAATCGGCCAGCAGGGTGAACTGTGAAACCACCAGCGCCTGGCCGCCGACATCCGCGAGAGAGAGATTCATCTTCCCGGCCGCATCCTCGAAAATGCGTAGCTGCGCCGACTTCTCCGCCAGATAGCGGACATCCTCCGCGCCGTCCCCCTGCTCGACGCCGAGCAGGATGAGCAGACCCCGTCCGATCTCTCCCACCCTCTTGCCATCGACCTCGACATGGGCCGAGGCCACCCGCTGAAGCACGGCGCGCATCTCAATCTCCCTGTGCCAGTTGCCGCAACAACGCCAGATTGATCCGGTCCCAGGCGTCATTCTCCCCCTTGGGGGTTTCGAGGATTTTGGGGATCGCCGTGAACCGAGCATCCCGCATCAGCGCAGCGAAACTGGCGCGCCCGATGCTTCCCCGGCCGATCTGCTCATGCCGGTCGACCCGGCTGCCCAGGCCCTTTTGACAGTCGTTGAGGTGAAAGGCACGGAGGTTTTCCAGACCGACGCGGCGGTCGAACTCCTCCATCACCCGTTCGTAGCCCTCTGCACCGGCGAGATCGTAACCGGCGGCGAAGGCGTGACAGGTGTCGAAACAAACACCGAGATGGCCCTCGGGAACCCGCGCCAGAATCTCCGCCAGATGTTCGAAACGGCCGCCCAGATAGCTCCCTTGGGCAGCGGTATTTTCCAGCAGCACGCCGACCTCGACGGGGCTGTCGGCGAGAATCTCCCGCAGCGCCGCGGCCACCCGCAGTAACCCGGCCCCCTCCCCCTGCCCCCGGTGGGAACCGGGGTGCATGACCAGCCAGGGGATGCCGAGCCGGGCGCAACGCTGAAGCTCATCCCGAAAGGCGGCCTTGGATTTCTCCCAGAGTTCGGCATCGGGCGCGGCCAAGTTGATGAGGTAGCTGTCGTGGGCAATGACCGGACCGATGACGCTCTCTTGCCAGGCCTCGCGAAAAGCCCGGACGGCGGCATCATCAATCGGCTTGCCCCGCCATTGGCTCGCGTTCTTGGTGAAGATCTGCAGAGCCGTGCAGCCAACGGCTTCCCCCCGAGCGAAGGCTCGGTCCAGGCCGCCGGCGATAGACATATGGGCACCGAGAGGGTGCGGGCAGGCAGTCATCAGAACGGTACGGACAGGGCGTGCAGACCGACGAGGGCTGCAGGGACCTGGGCCGCGCGGTCAATGCGGGCGTCGACGAAATCCGCCTCCGGACCGGCGCCGACGAGCACGGTCTTCATCCCCAACGCCTTGGCGGTACGGAGGTTTTCCAGGGAATCCTCGATCATGGTACAGTCACCGGGCGCGACCTCCAGTTCCGCCACAACCTGATGATAGGGAGCGGCGAAGGGCTTGGGCTGATAGCGGGCGACACGGATGTCGAAGATGCGCTCGAACTGGTCGCGCAGACCGAGGCGCGCCAACACCCGCTCGGCGTGATCGGTGGAGCCGTTGGTGAAGATCACCTTGCGCTGCGGCAACTGCTCCAGCGCAAGGCGCAGTTCGGCATCGGGATCAAGCCGGGAAGCAACATCGACATCATGCACATAGTCGAGATAATCCTCGGGATCGACCTGGTAGTGGCGAATCAGCCCTTGCAGGGTCACGCCGTACTCGGCCCAGTAGCGACGACGCAGCCCGTCGACTTCGGCAACAGGGATGCCCACCACCTCACACATGTAGCGATTGATGCGCACATCGATGAGAGAGAAAAGCTCCCGTTCCGGCGGGTAGAGGGTATTGTCGAGATCGAACAGAAGCATGGCGGTCAGAATTTCAGGGCACGGCGGATCCGGTCGGCGACCTCTCGGTAGTCGCTTGGGTCCAAGGCCGTTTCTTCGTGGGGTTCGCTCCAGATTGGCCGCGGCCAAAGAGGATCATCGATAAAGCGCGGCACCAGATGCCAATGCATGTGCGGCACCATGTTGCCAAGCAGCTCGTAATTTATCTTGCTCGGCCGGTAAACCTCGGCGAGGGCCGCCGCCACGGCGTTGACCTCTTCCATGAGGGCCGCGCGCGTTGCCGGCTCAAGGTGAAAGAGTTCGGTCACATGTTTCTTGGTGAAAACCAGGCAATAGCCGGGGAAAAACTGGTCGCGGTTGAGCTGCACATAACAAAGCTCCAATTCGACCACGCGCAGTTCCGGCTCGTCTTGCCAGCGGGTACACATGGGACAATTCATTGGGGGTGGTAATCTCCCTCGAAAACCTGCACCGCCGGGCCGGTCATGTAGATGTCGCCGTCCTCTGCCCATTCCATCTCCAAGTCCCCGCCGCGCAGATGATTGAGCAGCCGGCGGTCGGTACGGCCGGCGAGCACCCCGGCCACGGTCACCGCCGAGGCGCCGGTGCCGCAGGCCAGGGTTTCGGCGGCACCCCGCTCCCAGGTGCGCTGGCGAACTTCACCGGAGGAGAGAACCTGGACGAATTCGACGTTGATCCGACGAGGGAAGAGGGGATGGTTTTCGATGGCCGGACCGTAGAGTTCAACGGGAAAGACATCGACATTGTCGACAAAGATCACGCAGTGGGGATTGCCCATGGAGACGCAGGTAATTGCGAAAGTCCGATCGAGCACGGTGAGGGGCTCGGCCACCACCTGCTCGGCCTCGGGGCCGCTCATGGGAATCAGGGAACGTCGCAGCACCGGCCGCCCCATATTGACCCGTACCCGCTCGACCCTGTTGGCCGCGTTGCTGAAAAGTTGCAACGGTTTGACACCGGCCCCGGTTTCCACGCGGATAGCCGTGTTCGTCACCAGCCCGTGATCGTAGGCGTACTTGGCCACGCAGCGGATACCGTTGCCGCACATCTCCGCCTCGCTGCCGTCGGCATTGAACATGCGCATGCGCACGTCGGCCGTCTCGGATGGCAGGATCAGGATCAGACCGTCGGAGCCGATGCCGAACTGGCGGTTGCTCACGGCCCGGGCCAGCGCCGCCGGATCGGCCACCTGTTCCTCGAAACCGTTGACATAGACATAGTCGTTGCCGGCGCCATGCATTTTCGCGAATTTCATGAAGAACAGGCTCCTTGCCCGGTTTTGGTTGAGAAAAACGCGCAGGTGAATTATAAGCGATGTACCAAGGGGTCACAAGGACAAAACCCGCAGGGCAAAATCCGTTGGAAAACACCTTGCGCATTTTTGTGCTATACTAGGTTATTTAGGCGAATTCATTCTGATGGCAGCGCGAAGACTCAGCAACGTAGCCGTTGTGGCAATCGGTTTGCAGCTTCGACGTAAATAACTACCCTTTATTGCTCGCCAATGGCGCACCTTGCTTTTGGCGCTTTTTGTTTAGCCCTCCAACGTGATGCTTTTTGCGAAAGCATCAAATGTAAAGGAGAAAATCACATGGCTTTTAATCTCAAAACCAAGGTCTGGCAGACCGGCGCTCTCGACTGGTGGGGAATGATCGACGGCGATGACGTCTATCTGGGTAATCGCGAATTTCCCCTGCCCCCCGACGAGGGAGACCGCTGGCAGGTGCTCAAGACCGGCGAAATCTTCCAGATTATCGATGGGGAAATTCGCAAAGCCGGCTACGAAAAACCGAAGGTTCCCGAGTGGCTCTAAGCGGACTGAACAGGGCCTAGTCCGCCGCCGGCGAGAGGACCAATCTCTTTTATCTGATCTACTCGACCGCCACCCGGCGAGAGGTGGCGGTCGCTCCTTCCTTCCCTCCCGAGGTTCTGCTCGACCGGCGACATCCTCTTCGTCACCCAAGTACAATCCATATCTTCCCGATCTCGTTTGCTTCATCCTGCCGCAAGGCCAAAAAAAACGCGCTCTGCTTGAGCGCGCCTTGTCGGGCCCCTTCGTTATCCATCCGCGTTCAGGTTACTCGTCTTCCTCCGCTGTGACCGCCACCACGCGCGTGCCGGCGAAGCGGTCGTTCCAGCCCCGCCGCCGCGGCGACAGGATGCCGAGAAAGCCCAAACCGCCGGCAAGCATGGCGAAGAGCCCGCCGCTACTGCGCAGAAACGCATGGGAAAACTCCAGCGGCAAACCGTTCTCCGTCTCGACCCGCAACCGCAAAAACATTTTCCCGGGAGTCTGCCCAACCAGAAAATGAAAAAGGGTGAAATAGCCGAAACACAGGGAGAAGGAGACGAGAAAATAGGGGATGGCCAGACGCAGCAGGAAATCCGAAGTCGGCAGGAGCCGTCCGGACGAGCCCGGCGCCAGCGCCCGTTCACCGGCGATGAGAAAGAGGAGGAGGACGGCGCTCAGCAGTAGCAGATCCACCCCCAAAGCCAAGGACCGGGGGCCAAGAGAGGCGACTTGCCGCTCCTCGGCGTCACCCGCGCCGGCAGACTCCGGAGCGGGTAGCGGCGGGAATTCAATGGCAGCCGCAACCGCACTCACTGCAGCAGCGGCGGCCGCTGGTTCTTCCGTCCCCTCGGCAGAACTGGAGACCGCCGGGGCATGAGGCTGGAAATCGACTTCGGGAACCGGGCTCTCCACAACCGGCTCCCGTACGTCAAAAGGGTCGCGGGGCGCCTCCTGCGCCCTGGACTTGGCAGCTGGAACATCCTCGGGGGGAGGCTCGGCATCGAAATCCCAATCGGAAAGGCTATCTGTGTCGAAGGCAGCGGTGGAATCTTCCGGCGCTGCCGCCGCCGTCTGTTCCAGCACCGGCAACTCGGCATCCCAAGAGAGGTCGAGACCGAAGGTCTCGTCCCCGACGGCCGCGCCAACTTCTTCAGCGCCATTGGCGACCGCAGCTTCCTGGCCTCCTTCGTCCTCGGCATTCCAGTCAAAGACATCACTATCGAAGGCCGCCGGGGGAACCGGCGCTGCATCTTCCTTCGCCAACGACGCGTCGGCCCCGGCCAGGGAACTGTCAACGGCCGCAGAAGATCCCGGAGCAGGGGTTTCATCCATGAACTCGAAGCCGAAATCGGTTGCCTTCGCCGCCGCGCTTGCGGTCGCCGCCGTTGCCGCCGACTCCGCTGCAAAAGCGGAATCCTCAGCGGCAGCGGACGCGGAGACGAGTGCTGTTCCCTGCTCTTTGGGAAGTATCATGCTGCGCAAATTGTACTTGGATTTGAAGGCGGCAAGATCATTGCCGCACTTCCGGCACCTCTCCAGATACTCGAAACTGTGATAGCCGCATTTCGGACACTTCATAAGGGCTCCTTTCGGCAACCAACGTGCCGACAGTCATGCCGCCGGCGCGCCCAGATCTCCATATAAATATTGCAAGATGCTTGCCACCGCGAATCCCGCCGTCTCACTGCGTAGGATACGGGGTCCGAGGCGCACCGGCAGAAAACCGGCGCTTCGAGCCAGTTCCGCCTCGCGGAGGCTGAAGCCGCCTTCCGGTCCGACCAGCAGAGCCACCGCCGAAGGTGGCTTCGGCGGCAGGACCTCAGCCAAGGGGCGGCTTTCTTCCTCCCACAACATCAGACGCAGAGGCTCGGTGCAGGAGTCCAGCGCCACAGCCAGGGAGCGGATGTCGTTGAGCCGGGGGAGCAGCGGACGGCGACACTGGCGGGCGGCCTCACGGACAATTTTTGTCCAGCGCTGGTGCCGTTTTGACTGCCGGGTGTCAGTCGGTTGACTGACACAGCGTTCACTGAGAACCGGAGAGAAGACGGTGATCCCCAGTTCGGTCCCCTTCTGAAGCACCAGTTCAAGCTTGTCGACCTTGGGCAGGGATTGAATGAGGTGGATGGGCAGACCGTGTTCGGTTTCCCGCCAGCGTTCCAGTACCCGGACTTCGGCGCCGCGCGGCCCGATAGCGAGCAACCGGGCCCGGCAGGCCGCGCCCTCGCCGTCGAACAGGAGCAGTTCCTCGCCCGGCGACAGACGCAGCACGCGGCTCAAGTGATGGCCGACATCCTCGGGCAGAAGACCTTCGTCGCCGGCGACAAGTTCGGAGGGGACAAAAAAACGCTGCATCGCTCTTCCCGGCGTCGCCGGCCGCACTTTCGGGTGGGAAAAAACTAGACGGGTTTGCGATAACGCAGACAGACCCACTCGGCCTCGCGGGTAACTTCCGGGCCGTGCAGGGCATAACGGGCAAAGACCCGGGCGACCAAATCTTCCTTTTCCCCCAGGATGCCGGAGAGGATGAGGGTGCCGCCGGGGGCCAACCGCCGAGCCAGTTCATCGCCCAGGCGGATATTTTCCTCGGCCAGGATATTGGCGAGGATCATGTCGAAATCGCCCTCCAGCGATTCCAGGGGGGCGCCAGTGATCTCCACCCGGTCGCCGACCCCGTTCAGGGCGACATTTTCCCGGGCAACACGGCAGGACTCCTCCTCGATGTCGCAACCCAGCACCCGGCGGGCGCCGAGGGCGGCGGCGGCGATGGCGAGAATGCCGCTGCCGGTACCGACATCAAGAACCCGCACCGGAACAGGGGACTCGTCACAGCGCTCGGCCAGAGCCTCCAGACAGAGGCGGGTGGTGCCGTGGGTGCCGGTACCGAAAGCCATACCGGGATCGAGATTGACCACCACTTCATCGGCGGCGGGGGACCAGTCTTCCCAGGTCGGCTTGACGATCAACCGGCGGCCAATACGCACCGCATTGAAATGCTGCTTCCAGCCCTCCGCCCAATCCTGCTCCCGAACCGGCTGGCAGTGCATGGCCAGGGGCAGAAGTCCTGGAACCAGAGGCCCCAGCCATTCGAGCCGTTCCGTCACCTGCGCCCTGAGTCCCGCTTCATCCCCCTCGGTGGGGAAATAGGCGCTGATGTTGTAGCGCTCCGGCGCATCGACGTCGGGATCGGGCACGACGAAGGTGTCCAGTGCCCGATCCTCAACGGTAATTCCCGCGCAACCCAGCTCGCCCAACTCGTTGCACACCAGATCGAGCCCGCTCGCCGGAACCTCAATTTTCAATTCGTACCAGATCGTCTTCATGCGTCCTCTTTAGCAAAGATAAAGGGGCAAGGCAATAAATAAAAACCGCTAAAAAATCTTGACAGAATCACATCTTTCGGGTTTAATTAACATATTATATTTAATGAGTGAAATACCTTTTATGGTTTATATTTCACACAAATCATCTAAGATTAATTCTCCAGGCGCGTCCGGCCAGAACTGCGAAATCCGCTTCCCGATCCCCACTTTTCTTGCATGGACCGCTTGCCATGCTAGACTTGTGACGGCTCTTTCATGAGGACTGGTGATGTCCAACCCTAAAATCGTGTTCCTGCTCTCCGACGCTACCGGCGAAACGGCCGAAAAGATGGTCATGGCGGCCCTTTTGCAATTTGGCGATCGGGACGTGCGGCTGCGGCGCATCAGCCATGTGCGCAGCAAAAACCAGCTCTACGAAGCCCTCGACGAAGTCCTCGCGGCCCAGGGGATGGTCGTCTACACCATCGTCAACCGCGAACTGGCTCGTCTGGTACACGATGAATGCGATTCCCTGGGGCTGCCCTGTATCGACCTGATCACTCCCCTGCTGATGAAAATCACCGAGTTTTTCGGCCTTTCCCCCCAGGAAACACCGGGTTTGCTGCATGTCATCGACGAAGATTATTTTCGCCGTATCGAGGCCGTGGAGTTTACCGTCAAGCATGACGACGGCCAGGAAACCTCCCATCTGACCAAAGCCGACATCGTCCTGCTGGGGGTTTCCCGCAGCAGCAAGACGCCGCTCTCCATCTATCTCGCCCACGCCGGCTGGAAGGTCGCCAACGTCCCGCTGGTCAAGGGCATCGATCCCCCCAAAGAGCTTTTCGACGTCGATCCGAAACGGGTGGTGGGACTGATCATCGATCCCCAGCGCCTGCTGGAGATGCGGGTCACGCGCCTGAAACATCTGGGCATGGATCCTAAGGCGGCCTATGCCGATTTCGCCGAGATCGAAGATGAGTTGCGCCACGCCCGGGCCTTTTTCCGCCGCCATCCCTGGGTGGTGATCGATGTCTCGGGCAAGGCGGTGGAAGAAACAGCCAACGAGGTTCTGGTCAAACTCAAGTTGAAATAAAGGCGATTCGGCCCAAGGGAAATACCATCCATCGGAAGCAAACAAGAGAAGGAGTTGAATATGAGAATTCTGGTCGTTGAAGACGAGAAGAAAGTGGCCAGCTTCATCAAGCGCGGCCTCGAAGAGGAAGGTTTTCTGGTGGATGTCGCCTACGATGGCGAGGAAGGCCGCTATATGGCCGAAACCAATCCCTACGATCTGATCCTGATGGATGTCATGCTGCCGAAGAAGGACGGCCTGACCGTGGTTCGGGAACTGCGCGAGAAAGGGATGAGCGCGCCGGTGCTCTGCCTGACCGCGAAGGATACGGTCGACGATATCGTCTCGGGCCTCGACTCGGGGAGCGACGACTACCTGACCAAACCCTTTGCCTTCGCCGAGCTGCTGGCCCGGGTGCGCGCCCTGCTGCGCCGGGGAGGACAGGATCGGGGGGCGGAGATCCACTTCGCCGACCTGCGTCTCGACCCGGTGGCCCACAAAGTCTGGCGCAGCAACAAGGAGATTGATCTCACCGCCAAGGAGTACGCGCTGCTCGAATACTTCATGCGCAATCCCAACCAGACCCTGACCCGCACGATGATCGCCGAGCACGTCTGGGATTACACCTTCGATTCCTTCACCAACATTATCGACGTCTATGTCAACTATCTGCGAAAAAAGGTAGACAAAGACTTCGACAAGAAACTGATTCACACCGTCCGGGGCGCAGGTTACGTTCTCAAGGAGGAATGACTTGCCCGGCATCCCTTGCCCCGGTTCGGTCCGGTTCCGCCTTACCTTCTGGTATGTCGTCACCCTGGCCGTCATTCTGACGGCCAGCGGAACCTATTGGTACTGGACTCTGTCGCGAAACCTGCTGGGGCAGGTGGACGCCATGCTGATGATGGTCGCCAAGGATGTCATCGCTTTCCACCTGGCAGAGTCGCAACGCAACAACCCCGAAGAAGCCTGCCAAAAGCTCGAATCCTTTATCCGCGAACACAACTGGAGCGAATTTGTCCAGTTCGTCGACCAACATGGCGATATCGTCTGCCATACCAGCAATCTGTTGAATGCGCGCCTGCCGATCAGCGCTGAAGCCCTGCGGTCGGCGCGTGGCCACCAACCCTTTTTTGAAACCGTCCGTTTCAACGATGACCGTCCCGTGCGGCTGTTGACCTTTCCCTTAGGCAGTGACAGTCATCACCGGGACGTAGTCCAGGTCGCAGAAGATCTGGGCCCCCTATATAAAACCCTCCGCGTCCACCGCTGGCAGCTTTCCATTTACAGCCCCCTGCTCTTGCTCGTTCTCTCCATCGGGGGCTGGTTCGTAACCGGTCGTGCCCTCTCTCCGGTGCGGCACATCACCGGCACGGTAAAGCGCATCAGCGCGGAAAACCTGTCCGAACGCCTGCCCGTCAACTCCTGCCGGGATGAGGTTTCCGAACTTCAGGAAACCTTCAATTCCATGCTGACACGCCTGGAAGAGGCTTTCACCAAAATCCGCCAGTTCAGCGCCGACGCTTCCCACGAGCTGCGCACCCCCTTGGCCATCCTTCGCGGAGAAACGGAAGTCGCCCTGCGCTGGGCAAAAAGTCCCGAGGAACTGCGCACTACCCTGGAGTCGAATCTGGAAGAGATCGACCGCATGAGCCGGATCATTGAGGAACTCCTGGCTCTGGCCAAGAGCGAGGCGGGAGAAATCCCCCTGGCCCTGACCGACGTCAACCTCAACGACCTGATGCAAGACCTCTATCTCCAGGGCAAAACCCTGAGCGAACCCAAGGGGATCGAATTCACCCTGCATATGGAGGTCAACCGGGAGATCCGTTTAAGCGGCGACCAGCTGCAACTGCACCGCATGCTCCTCAATCTGATCTCCAACGCCGTCAAATATACCCCCGAAGGCGGCCGCGTCGCGATCCATCTGGCCAGCGACGGCGGTCAGGCCCGCATCCAGATAATCGATACCGGTTTCGGTATTGCCGCCGAGCACCTGCCCCATCTCTTCGACCGCTTTTACCGCATCGACGAAGCCCGCAACCGCGACATCGGCGGCAGCGGCCTAGGACTGGCCATCGTCAAATGGATCGTCGAAGCCCACGGCGGTCACATTGAAGTCGCCTCGGAACCGAACCGGGGCAGCACCTTCACCGTAACCCTGCCTCTGACCGGACCTTCGCCGAAGAAAAAGAAACTTTCCTAAAACGACAAGACCCGAACGTAAGAAAGCGGCTCCGGATCATGACCGGAGCCGCTTTCTTACGTTTGAACCCAGAAACGCAGGGCTATTGGCGGGTCGGGAAGCTGACCTGCTTGGCGACCATATCAACCACCGGCAAGGGCGGCACGGCGGTGAGGCCATAGGTCGCGTTCAGGTCGATATCCGCGGGGACGCTGGCAAGGAGCTTTTCGGCGATCTTCTGGTCGGCCTGGCGATAACGCAGCTTGACATCAAGCTTGACCACCGGGCTGGCACCGGCGTTGATACCGTAATAGACATCTTTGTGCCCCTTGGGGGGGATGGTGTCGTGCCGGGAGAAGGCGGTGATCACCCAGGGATCGACGGCGAAATGGAAATCATCACCCATGCCTTCGGAATTAAAGAGCCGGGTATTTTCCGGCAGTTGGCCGTTGGCGTCAACCGCGCCGCTGGTCATGACGACCTGACCTTTTTCATCGGTAGCGGTGATTTCCAACCAGAGCTGGCGGATATTGGTGAGGGAGGTCGGCAAATTGTGTCCGGCGCGGATATTTTTCACCCGCACCTTCACCTCGGCCAACTGACCGTTGTTGTAGACCGGAGTGACGTCCAGATCAGCGGCAGCCTTGAGGCGCCCCACCGCCATTTCGTATTTGTTCATAATGTTGGCAGCCAGAGCTTCATCACCGGCCTTTTTCGCTGCGCCGGAAGCCAGGTAATAAAGCAGATAGTTGGCGCCGTTGAAATAGTGGCGATACTCGTGCCGCTCGGGTTTTTTAAAGTCGTCGGCGGTACGCTTGAAGGTTTCGAGGTCGACCATGTGGCAGTCCTGGCAGAAGATGGTTTTCTGCGCGTAGGCGCCGTGCTTCCATTCAAGATAAGTAGATTCGAGGGGGAAGTGCTTGTCGTAATGGTAAACCTGGTGACAACCGGCGCAGAGATCGGCCTGCAGATGCAGGGGGGACTCGTCGCATTCATGAAAGCCCATGCCGCAATCCTCGGAAGCAGCCACCGGCCCCCGTTTTCTCAACTGCGGCCCCTCGGGGGTATCGACCCCGGGCCGAATGATGAAGGAGCCGTTTTCCGGTTCGCGGGTCGGGGTCTGACAGTGGGTCGTGCCAACAATAGAATGACAGACATCGCAGGAAACCCCGGCCAGGGCCATGGGACTCAAGCCTTTGAGCCCGGGGCCCTTGATTTCGCCGGTAACGACACCGGCGGGAGAATGGCAGCCCTCGCACTGGCGGGAAATCTCATGACCGACAGCCTTCACCGCGAGATTCAGTTCCCCCTGGTAGACGGGATCCTTAAAGGCCAGGGCGTGAATCGACCCGGTCCACTCTTCGTACTGCTGGGCATGGCAATCGGCACAGGCTTCCGGCGGGGTAAACTCGGCGCCGCTCTTCTCGTATTTGATGAGCGAAGGATAATAGGGATAAAAATCCCGGTCGACAGGAAAAACCGGGGGTGGATCGGCAAAGGCGCTGGTCGCCACAAAGGTCAAACAGAGCAACATCAGCAACTTTTTCATCATCATACGGCCTCCTTGCAGGTAGGGGTGTCCGAAACGGACGGAAAATGTAAGACATAAACGGTTATAAATTATCACGAGCTAAGGCCTTGTCAATGGAATATTTTGCCAAAAACGACGATTTGCTCTTTTGCGAAGACCTCCTCTGCGCTAATGGTTCTGTGTATTTACACAGTGAATTCGGAAAGACCCTGTGATATTTTGGCATTCATGCGCCTGACTCTCAAACACCAGATCATTCTCGCACCGGCCGCGGTTCTGCTGCTGATGGCATTGCTCCTTGGCTTCTTGCAGTACACCTACTGGGATCTTTCCCGCAAACGTCAGGAAGCCCGGAACCTGGGGACGGTCTTTGTCGCCCTGGCAGAAGCGGAGCTGGCCTCCCAGAGGATGCACGCCCTGATCATGCAGCTGGACGGCAAGCCTTTGGTCGACGTGCGCTGTTTCGGCGAATTGAACGGACTCTATGAACACCTCGACGGAGCCACCGGCCGCATCCTCCAGATCCTGCCGCTGCCGGAACAGTCCCGCACCCTGCTCCGCCAGGCGGTCACCGATCTCAATCCGGAGCTCGGTATCGACGTCGACCGCTTCAACGCCGCCATCGTCATGCTCCGACCCGAACTCGTCGCCCTGTCCGAACTGATCCAGCGCCAGCGGGAAAAACTCCGGGATCTGCACAGCCAGGATGTCGACGCACTGGTCGACCATACCGCTTTTGTTTCCATCATCGTCCTTGGATCGGCGATTATCGTCGGCATTTTCCTCTCGATGTATTTCGGCCGCGGCATCCTGCGCCGGATCAAGGAGCTCTCCGACAGCGCCAGCCGCATTGCCGCCGGGGATCTCACCCCGCCGCCGGCGCCGACCCAGGTTCACGACGAACTCGACGCCCTGGCCTTGGCCATCAATCACATGACCGACCGTCTGCTACGGGTGGTGGGGACGGAAAAGCTGCTGGAAGGAGCGGAGGAAGAGCGGCGGCGCATCGCCATGGATATCCACGACCAGACTCTGGCCGATCTCGCTTCGGTGCTGCGCGGCATTCAGGAAGTGCGCTGCGAGGGGGAATGTAAAAACGGCGTAGTGCGCATTGAAGAGGAACTGCGCCGGGCTATCGGCAACCTGCGCGAGGTAATGGACAACCTCCACCCCCAGACCCTCGACATTCTCGGCTTGGGTCCGGCCCTCGAATCCCATCTGGAGCGCCATCTCAGCAAACCCGCCCTGCCGCCCTATCATCTCTACATCTCCCCGCGCGTCGATACCCTGCCCCTCTCGCGCACCACACGCCTTGCTCTCTATCGCATCACCTTGGAGGCCATCCACAACGTCATCAAGCATGCCCAGGCCTCTCGCTATGAAGTCAATCTCGACCGCCGGGAAGATGCCCTGATTCTCTCTGTCGAAGACAACGGCAGCGGCTTCGACCCCAATGCGGTCCCCGCCTCGGGGCATCGGGGGCTGTACAACATCCGTGAACGCGCCAAAACCGTCGGCGCCGAGGTTTCCTGGAGGCCGTCCCGCTTTACCTCCGGTACCCGTTTCGAATTGACCCTACCGCTGCCCGCCATCGGGCAAGGAGCTTCAGCATGCCGCCCATAGATATCCTGATCGCCGAGGACAACCCCAAGGATTTCGAATTTCTCGACCAGCTTCTTCAGGGCCTGGAGGTGGACTTTCGCGTGGAACGGGCGCACAACGGCCGGGTCGCTCTCGATATGGCCTTGGACCGGGCCAACCCGCTGGTCATCAGCGACATCCAGATGCCGGAGCTCAACGGTATCGAATTCGCCCGGGAGCTTTGGCAGCGACAACCGACGGCCCGGATCGTCTTCTGGAGCCAGTACAAGGACGAAATGTACGTACGCGCTCTCTCGAAGATCGTTCCGCCGGAAACGGTCTACGGCTACATCCTCAAATCGAACACCAAAGAACGCATCGCCTCGGCCATCCGCACCGTCCTTATCGACGAGCAGTGTTGGATCGATCCCGAGGTCCGCAAGGTGCAGGGGCGGGCCGGACACAGTCAAACCGCTCTGTCGGATATCGAATTCGAGGCCCTGCTCGACATCGCCCTCGGCCTCACCGACAACCTGATCGCGCAGCGCCGCTATCTCAGTCGGCGGGGTGTGCAAAGCCGGCTCAACTCCCTGTACAACAAGCTCGCCCTTGATCAGGACCAGTTCAACAGCGAAAAGATCGGCGACGCTTTCAACCTGCGCAACCGCGCGGTCGCCGTGGCCCTGCGCCGTGGACTGCTCAACGCCTTCGAACTGGAGCATGAGGAAGAAGAATTTCAGGAGTGGCTCAAACAGTTCAAAAAAAACCGCCGCTGACCATATTCGCATCCACAGAACAAAGATCCGTCTTTTATCCATCCAGGGGTGCAACTTCGCGATTTCCCCGGTTGTTCGCATTTAATTTTTTCGGAGGAAAGACTCATGCCGCAAAGAATCGTCCTGGCTCTCGCCATCGTTGCAGGTATGGTAACGGCTTGGCCGACACCTTTCGCCCAAGCCTTTTCGGGGCAGCTTCAAGGGATTTACGGACAGGTCGAGAATGATGAACTGGAGGGAGGCGAGGCGAGCCTCGCCGTCGGCTCCCGTTTCGGCCTGCAACTCGACGGCGCCTATGCCGAACTCGGTGAGGACCAGCTCAAGGGGGTGGGACTGCATCTTCTCTACCGCGAATCCGAAAGCTATCTCCTCGGCCTGCTCGCCGATCACGCTGAATTGCAGGATGTCGACCTCAACCGGGTGGGCGTGGAAGGGGAACTGTACGCCGGTCCGGTGACTTTGGCCGCCACGATCGGCCACCAGATCGGGGATATCGACGATATCGCCTTCGGCGTGGTCGACCTGCGCTGGTATCCCGGCGCCGATCTGATGCTGGTGGCGGGCGGCAGCCTCGCTGATAGCGAGGATGACCGGGTTCATCTCGGGGCCGAATATCAGATGATGGGGGGGGTCTCCGGCTATGTCGATCTGGCCGCCGGGGAAAACCGTTACGATCATGCCCTGGCCGGACTGCGCTATTACTTCGGCGGCGACAAAGAGCTGATGCAACGGCATCGCCGGGAAGCCGCGCCCAATCCCATCATCACCAACGTCTTACAGGGGTTGGCCGGTATTCGTAGTCGGCAACAGGAGTTGGCCCGGTAACCAGAGCGGAACGCCGCTTCACCACCGAAAACGCCCTTCCCAAAAACCGGGAGGGGCGTTTTCTTGTTTTACATGGCATCACAGGGTCATTTGACCAGCACCGTCCACAATACGCCGGCACCGATGGCCGAGCCGATGACGCCGGCGACGTTGGGGGCCATGGCGTGCATCAGCAGATAGTTGGTGGGATCCTCCTTCTGCCCCAAGGTATGCACCACCCGCGCCGAGTCGGGAACGGCGGAAACCCCGGCGGCGCCGACCAGCGGGTTGATCTTGTCACCATTCTTCAAAAAGAGATTCATGAACCTGGCGAACAGCACACCGCCGGCGGTGGCGATACAGAAGGAGAGAGCACCGAGACCGAAGACCAGCAGCGATTGGGGCGTCAGGAAGTGGTCGGCGCTGGTGCTGGCGCCGACGGAAACACCGAGGAGGATGGTGACGATATCGATCATGGCGTTGCGCGCGGTATTGGCCAAGCGCTCGGTGACCAGGCTTTCCTTAAGCAGGTTGCCGAAGAAGAGCATGCCGATAAGCACCATGGATCCGGGGGCGATCAGGGCGCAAATCATGAAACCGGCGACGGGGAAGATGATCCGTTCGCGGCGGCTGACCTGGCGGGGGGGCTTCATGTGGATGCGCCGTTCCTCGGCGGTGGTCAGAAGCTTCATGATCGGCGGCTGGATGACCGGCACCAGCGCCATGTAGGAATAAGCGGCGATGGCGATCGGCCCAAGCAGGTGGGGAGCGAGCTTGGAGGCAAGAAAGATCGCCGTCGGCCCGTCGGCGCCGCCAATGATGCCGATGGCGCCGGCCTCCTGCGGGGTAAAGCCGAGCAAGAGGGCGCCAAGCAAGGTCAGAAAGATACCGACCTGGGCCGCCGCGCCGAGAAGGACCAGCTTGGGATTGGAAAGCATGGTGGAAAAATCGGTCATGGCGCCGATGCCGAGAAAGATCAGCGGCGGGAAGATCCCCTGGCTGACGCCGTAATAGATGTAGCTGAGGACGCTCCCTGGCTCATACACGCCGATCGCCATCCCGGCGACGAAGGGGATGTTGCCGATCACGATGCCGAAACCGATCGGCACCAGAAGCAGCGGTTCGTACTCCTTGACGATGGCCAGAGCGATGAAGACGATGCCGATCACAATCATGACCGCATTGCCCCAAGTCATCAGGGAGAAGCCCGTACCATCAATAAATTTCAACAGCATATCCATGACTTAGGCTCCCGGGAAGAGGTCAGAGGTCGCCCTTGCGGCGGTTTTTCAGAACCGTGGCGGGCGCGATGGCCAGGATCTCCTGCCCCTGGTTGACCGAATCCCCGGGATGGACATGGATGGCACTGACGGTACCGTCGAGATGGGCGTTGATTTCGTTCTCCATCTTCATCGCCTCCATCTTGTAGAGAGGCTGGCCGGCCTGAACCTTGTCGCCAACCTTGACGAAGACCGCCATGATCGAGCCGGGAATCGGCGCCCGGACGCTGCCGGCATTGTCGGAGCCCGGCATAGCCCCCACATAGGCCGGAGCCGTCACCGGAGCGGAGGAGGAGAAGCTGCGCACCGGCGGCGCTTCACCGGAAGCCCCCAGTGTTTCGCTGATTTTGTCGATAGCGACCCGGTAGCTTTGGCCGTTCACTTCCAGTTGCGCCTCCTCGGCGGAGAATTCCACGACATGGACGGAAAAGGGTTTGTCGTTGATTTTCAGTTCATACTTACGCATGGGGACTCCTTTGCGAGAGACTGCGCACCTTGCCGGCCGAAGCCCAGATCGCGCCCTGTCCCGAACGTCTCAAGATGGTGATTTTCTGGCTTTCCCCGGTGAGCCGTTCCAACTCCATATGCACCACCAAACTGATGACCGCCATGATTTCTTCCCCCCGGGGAACGGCCGCTCCTTCGGCAACGACTTCCCTCGGCGCCGCCAGACGCGGAGCGCTGGTCGTCAGCCGGTCGAACAAGGCGAGCAACCTGGGCAACTGGGCAATGAACAGGCTGATGAGCACCAGCCCGGAGAAGACGATCGCCATGCCGATGATCGTGATGGCGAAGCCGTGACCGTCCAGCACATTCTGCCAATTGACGTGAATCATGATGAGGCCTCGCTCCGGTCAGAGGGGGATGTTGCCGTGCTTCTTGGCCGGCAGTGAATCCTGCTTGTTTTCCAGCATCCCCAACGCCTTGATGATGCGCAGCCGGGTGCGGTAGGGCAGGATGATGTCGTCGATGTAACCACGCCGCGCCGCCACGTAGGGATTGGCGAAGGTTTCGGCGTATTCCCGCTCCTTTTCCGCCAGCAGGCGCTCCGCCTCTTCGGGATGCTTCTTCAACTCCTTGGCGTAAAGGATTTCCGACGCCCCCTTCGGTCCCATCACGGCGATTTCCGCCGACGGCCAGGCGTAGTTGATATCCCCCTTGAGATGCTTGGAACTCATGACGCAATAGGCGCCGCCATAAGCCTTGCGGGTCGTCACCGTGACTTTGGGCACGGTCGCCTCGGCGTAGGCGTAAAGCAGCTTGGCGCCGTTGCGGATGATGCCGCCGTATTCCTGCGCCGTGCCGGGCAAAAAGCCGGGCACGTCGACGAAGGTCACCAGCGGAATGTTGAAGGCGTCGCAGAAACGCACGAAGCGCGCCCCCTTGATGGAGGCATGATTGTCCAGAACCCCGGCCAGGTATTGGGGCTGGTTGGCGACGATGCCGACGGCCATGCCGCCGAAGCGAGCGAAGCCGATGATCAAGTTGGGGGCGAATTCGGGCTGGATTTCGAGAAAGCGCCCGTCATCGACGACGTTGAACACTATCTCCTTCATGTCGTAGGGCTGGTTGGGGTTTTCCGGCAACACCTCGTTGAGATAAGGAATTTCCCGGTCAGGGGCATCCTCCGTCTCCAAGCGCGGCGACGACTCCAGATTGTTCTGAGGCAAAAAGGAAAAAAGTTCGCGCAGGAAAGCAATGGCCTGCTCTTCGCTTTCGGCGGCCAGATGGGCGACGCCGCTTTTGGCGGCATGCACGGAGGCGCCGCCGAGAGTTTCTTCGTCCACGTCCTCGTGGGTCACCGCCTTGACCACCTTGGGACCGGTCAGGAACATGTAGCTGTTGCCCCGCACCATCACCGTGAAATCGGTGAGCGCCGGAGAATAGACGGCGCCCCCGGCACAGGGGCCGAAGATTCCCGAGAGTTGGGGGATAACCCCGGAAGCGCGGACATTGCGCAAAAAGATATCGGCATAACCGGCCAAGCTCTCGATCCCCTCCTGAATACGCGCCCCCCCCGAATCGTTGAGGCCGATGAGCGGCGCGCCGTTCTGTACCGCCAGATCCATGACCTTGCAGATCTTCTCGGCGAAGGTCTCCGACAAAGAGCCGCCGAGGACGGTGAAATCCTGGGAGAAAACATAGACCAGGCGGCCATCGATGGTTCCGTAGCCGGTCACTACCCCGTCACCGGGAATCTGGGATTTCTCCATGTCAAAATGGTGACAACGGTGGGTCTTGAACATGTCAAACTCTTCGAAACTCCCTTCGTCAAGGAGCAGAGCCAGACGCTCCCGGGCGGTGCGCCGCCCCTGGCCGTGCTGCTTCCTGATCTTCGCGGTCCCGCCCCCCTGCATCGCCTGTTGACGCATCTGTAAAAGATGATTGATTTTTTCTTCCATCGTTGCGGCCATGGCCATGGTCCTTTGCACGAAAAGGCGCGCAGCTTGCGCACTCAGCCGTTGTAATAGATCTGATAGAGGGTTTCGTGGCCGAGGATCCGGTCGACCTGGGACTGCAAGTCGATACGCTGCTCGTTGCGCAGCCACTGGTTCCAGTTTTCCAGGGACTTCCAGGTGCTGATGACCAGATTCTCCTCGGGATCGTCGTAATTGACCAGAGTTTCGCCAGAGATGTAACCGGCCTGGGCGTTGGCCACGGCCCGCATCTGCAACAACAGCGGACGGATTTCGTTCTGTTTTTCCTTGGGCACGCGCCTGACGATGATGATCTTGACGGCCATGGGCTCCTCCATTGGCGGGAAGAAAGTTATGGTAGAAACAACCTTTTTTCGCACAGGCTAGCCCAGTGCAATCTTTATACCCCGGCCACAAAAGGACAGGCCCCACCCAAACGGAGGGGCCTGTCCTGGCGATGGGGGCATTGCGACATCAGCGGGCGACCACGTCGAATTCCACCCGATTCCCGGTGGCCTCTTTTTCTTTCGGCTTCTTTTCGATATCGGGCAGGGTCTGAAAGAGACGATCCGCCGGCAGTCCGCCGGGGCCGGTCAGATAATTCACCACCGCCGCCATCCGTGCCTTGGCCAAAGCTTGCAGTTGCGGCGGGCCCACGTCGGTATTGGCCAGAATCAGCTTCTCCATCTCTTCCGCCGGCAGGCTTTTATTCAGCCCCAGCACGTTGCGCGGTTTGGGAAAATCGGCGCGGTCGTAGACTTCTTCCAGATAGCGCTCCCGCTCCTCCGGAAGAATCTCTACGTTCGCCTCGGTCTGTCCCGGCAAATTCTCTTTTTCGTCCACCAGTTCGAGGAATTTCGCCTTGCGCAGCCGCTGTTCCAGAAGTTCTTTGCGATACCCTTCCGGATCTTTTTCGGCATCGACGAAACCGGCGAGTTCCAGACGCAACGCCGGACGGTCCTTGAGCATGGCCGCCAGGGTATCGAGCTTCTGCTCTTCAGCCGGAAGCAGCGCCGAACTGCCGAAAGGGAAGACCGCCGCCGTGACTTCCTCGCCACCGCCGCCGAAGGCCGACTGCAACAGGGAGAGGGGCGAGGTCGCCGCCTTGATTAGCAGATTTTTCAGCACCGTCAAGACCACCGAAAAGACGCTGAATTCCGGGTCATCGGTGCGCCCGGCGACCGGAATATCGAGTTTGATGGCGCCGTTGCGATCCTTGAGCAGGGCCACCGCCAGCTTGACCGGCAGATTGACCGCCTGCTCGCTCTCCACCTCATCGCCAAACGTGAACTGGTCGATTAGCACCCGGTTCTGGGCCTGCAAGGCCTTTTCGGCAATTTTGTATTCGAGATCGAGGGTCAACTTCCCCTTTTCCACCGTGTAGCCGAGATAGGTGCCGGTGTAGGGGGTCGCCGGCGAGAGTTCGATATCCTTGAAGCTGAGCTTGATGTCGGCGAAGAGCTCCTGCGCCAGGGGATTGATCTGCCCGGAAATCTGCAGGGGTGAGAGATTTTCCAGATGCCCGCGCAAATCGACCTCGGCCGGTTCCGCCCCCGAGGTGGAAATGCGGCCGATCTTGCCGCCGAGTTGATACATGGTGGTGGCGAAAGCCGGCTGCATCTGCCGGTCGGTGAAGGAGACGGTACCCCCTTGCAGGGTGATGGCGTCGATGGCGATTTCCGGGCCCGGTTCGGCGGGTGCGCTTTCCAATGGCGCCGGTTCGACGACCGCGACGGCTTTATCGGGCTTCGCCGGTTCGGCCTCCGCCGGTACGGAATCGGCCCCGGCTTCCCCGGGAACGGCTTCCGGCTCATCGGCGGCGACGATACCATTCAAGTTGAGCAGACCCTGTTCGTCGATAACAATGCGCGCCGTGTAGTCGCTCAGGGCGATACCGCCGATATGCAGGGCAAAGGGCTGGATATCCCCGGCAATGTCGTCAATCTGCAAACTCCCCCAACGCAGCAGTTCCTCGCGATGCTCACCGTCGAGGCCATAGAAGTTGCGGATGCCGAGATTGCCGGAAAAAGCCCCGGTGAGCCCGCCCTTCTGCGGATGGAGCTTGACCTTCAAATCGGTGTCGAGCTGACCGTCGGCCAAAACCATCCGCACCGAATCGGGGAAATAGGGGACGAAATCGGTCAGAGCGATCCCCTTCAGGCGGCTGTGCAGATTGAGCTTGCCGGTGGCCGCGACCACATCGCCGGAAAGGTTCAAATATCCGCCTTTGTTATAGGAACTTTTCAGGCGGAAGGGGCTGACCACGGCCTCCGGCCCAGCCAGGTTTTTGAGGGAGAGGTCAAGCCCGGCCAGCACATGGCGCGCCGGTTTCTTCGGCATTTTGTCGGTGAAATCAATACGCAGCTTGCGGGCGGTGATTTCCTCCATGTGATACCGGAAGGGCTGCGCCGTTCCTTCAGATTTGCCGGCCTTGGCCTTTTTTCTTGGCGCGGAAGCCGTTTCCGGCTCGCTTTCCCGCAGCAGGTTGAGCGCGGAAATCCGCCCTTCCGGGCTCATGGACAGGGTCGCGCCGCCGTCGGCCAAATCGATCTTGGCGATATCGAGGCGGTTTTTGCCGCCGTCGAAGCCGACGCCCGCCACCCGCACCTGGGCCAGCTTCAAACCCTCGTTGCCGCCAAAGGGAACGTGCAGGTTGCGCAGGTCGAGAACGCCATCGGCGACGCGGATAACCCCGTCGCGGAAATCGAGACCGGCCGTGACGGCGGCGGCACCGGAAACGGGGTGGTTGAGAAAGGGCTTGAGGTAGGGATAATAACCCTCCAGCCCGAGCCCGGAGAGATCGACGGACGTCTCCACCGCCAGGGGTTCGAGTACCAGCCCGCCGTCGATTTTGACCTCTTCTTCCTGATCGGTCTTCAGGGAAAGGACATAGGACGCCCGCTGCTTTGGAGCCGTGGAAAAATCCTTGACGGTGAGATCGAGGTCACGGATATCGCGCCTAAAGCCTCCTTCGGGAACGGCATCGCGGAAGGCGAGGCGCCCGTTTTTCACCAGCAGGGTCTTCACCGTCGCCAGAAACGGGGCTTGTTTCCCGGCGACGGACTCCGCTTCGGCCGGTTTCGGCTCGGGCTCTGTCGCTTTTTCCGCTCCTGAAGAGGCGGCTGGTTGCCCCAGCTGGGCAAAGTTCAGCTCGCCGGCCGGGTTGCGATCCAGGGTAATTTCGGGACTGTAAATGTAGACGCCGTTGAGCAGCACCTGATTTTCGAGTACCCGCGAGGTCGCCAGATCGATATTGACCTGGGGCAGTTTCACCAGATCGCCTCCAGAGGGTTCGGCCACATCGAGAGCCGAAAGCCGGACCTTGCCCCCCACCTCCAGCTCCGGCGCCTTCTCCGCCGTCGCCCGATAGACCAGTTGCAGGTCGGAACCGAGTCTGCCGGAACGCACCTGAACCGGCAGGGGCGCGGGCACCAGCTTGAGATAGAAAGGGATGTCCACGTCGCTGAGGCGCAGATCGACGGAGGCTTCCACCGCCTCGGTGAAGAGCTTGAGTTGCCCTTCCCCGCGCAGCCGGGCGTCGTTCAGCACCAGCGACAGGGCCGGGGTGATGTACTGGTCGAGCAGGTGCGGGACATTGCCGATGAACGGAACAGCCAGATTCAGTTCGCGCAGGGTATGGCGTTGGGTCTCCGCCCCCTCCTTGCGCTCGACGTACAGCGCCTCGCCGTCGAGGATACGCAGGTTGTTGAGGGAGAAGAGAAAGGGCTCGGCCGGTTCCTCCGCCTCTTTCGGCGGAGCTTCCTCGGGCTTGTCGGAAGCGGCGAAATCGGAAAAATTGAAAACCTCGCCTTCCTTGATCACCTGCGCGTAGGGAGCGACCAGATCGAACTTGTTGACAATCAACGCCTTTTCAAAGATCGACTTAGGACTGACCTGAATTTCCAGGCGCTCCAGCCCGGCGAAGCGCTCAGCGCTGTGCGGTTCGCTGAGGGCGAAATCCTCCACCACCAGTTTCCAGGTCAGCACGTTCAGGGAAAGATCGCCCAGAGTCAGGGTCCGGCCGGTATTTTCCTTCAGCCAGTTGCCGCCGAAATGCCGCACCAGATTCGGCAGCGCCAGCAGGGTTACCGCACCCAAAATAAGCAACCCGACGACAATCCCCAGCGTCCATTTCAGCCAACGTTTCATCCCCCCTCCTCAATGGCGCTGTCGCCGAAAATTTCGCCATAGGCCGTTTGGCAGGTTTGCAGATCGGCGGCGGAAAAAGAGATCAAAAGGATTCGCGTCAAAGTGGATTTTTCTTTCAGAAAGTCGCGGATTTCCCTGAGCGCGATGCGGAAAGCCCGGTCTATGGGAAAACCGTAGACGCCGGTGCTGATCGAGGGAAAAGCGATGCTTTGCAGCCCGTTTTCCGTCGCCAGGTGCAGACTTTCGCGGTAACAGGAAGCAAGCAGGGCATCCTCGCCCCGATTGCCGCCGTGCCAGACCGGCCCGACGGTATGGATGACGTAACGGGCCGGTAGACGGTGACCGCCGGTGATGCGCGCCTGCCCCGTCGGACAGCCCCCCAGGGTGCAACACTCCGCCAGCAGATCCGGACCGGCGGCACGATGGATGGCGCCGTCCACCCCGCCACCACCGAGCAGACTATTGTTGGCGGCATTGACGATGGCGTCGACCGCCAAGGTGGTGATATCGCCTCGCAAGCATTCCACGGTAGCTTCTTTCATGACTGTCTCCCCAATAGATATCTCCTTTTAAGTTAAAAGCCTAACGCATCCGGGCGTTTATGCAATGCGTCGAAAGCGCGGAAACACTCCCCAAAAACTTCCACCAAAGCCGGCAACTTAGCGTTTCACAAGGAATTGACCGCTACAAAAAATCTCGAAGTGTTCTAGATATCAACCGGAAATGCCCTCCGGCAAACGCGCGAAAGAGTCAACCTCCCGGACCTGACCGGCCATACGTCGTTCTCGGCCTCGGCAAGCAAAGCCTGCGGGAGTTGGTCAAAACCTGCGTCAACTTTGACACCATCAAAGAGGATTTCGCCCAACTCGGCACCAACGCCGCTTTTCTCCCCGCCACTCCCTCCGAAGGGCGTCCGACCCTGAAAACTGAAGGGGCCGAAATCGTTACGATCTTGTTGACGCGCACGCTGCTGCGCCTGATCGAAAAACACGGACTGCGCCCGGAAGCAGATGGACGGGTTCCTCCCCCACGATTCTGCTGACGGTGGTATAAAAAAAAGCGGGGCATAGGCCCCGCCGTCTTTGGTTGCATCGCTAATCCTTTCGCTGCCCCTTGCCTTTGTCCTTCCCCCGACCTTTGTCTCCCTTGCGCTGATCCGTCCCTTTACCCTCATCCCCGCGGTAATCGTCAGTCCGGCGGTCGCGCCGCTCATTGCCGTCGGGATGCCAACCGAGGTCGCCGCGTTTAAGGGCGTGGAAATCGGCCGAGCCGGGCTTGATGCCGAGACTCTGAGCCAACGCCCCCCAGCCCTGTCCCTTGCGCGCTTGGTATTCCCGCAACACCACGTCGATGGGCTGCCCCGTGCGGTTGCTCAGCCACAAAGTGAGAGCAGCGTCGCCGTGGCGGGAGACGGTCCGCAGCGCCAAGTCGATATCGGCATCGGATGCGCCAAAGCGCGTGCCAAGATCGGCGCGAAAACGTCCGAGATCGGCACTCGCGTAAGCGCTCAGACTGTTGAGATAGGTCTCCAAATCGGCACTGGCGATACCGGCGCCGAGAGTGAACAGCATCAGAAGAGCCAACAAGGTTCGCAACATCATGAGAAATCTCCTTTTTTTGGGCGTTTGCGTTAGCCCCGCCCGCCGGTTTCGGCGAGTTTGCGGGAAACGGCGTCGACCATCTGTTGATTGAACTTCTGGATCACCTGATACCAGTCGATGCTGGTACCGACGCCATGACCCTCTGAAAGAAGCGACTGCGGCCCGGCCCTTCAATCCCGGGCCACCCGAATCACGCCGTAATCTTCTCCGCGCCCGAACTTGAGACAGCACAGCTCCCGTCCGGCCAGAGCCTCTCCACCTGCCCCGGACGGAAGCCGGTCGTCCCGGCAGACCAGACCCGCCACCACCAGATCGAAGGCCGGGCCCACCGGCAGGCTGCCATAGCTGGGAGCATAGGCGGCACACCGAGCCGACGCGGGAAGATAGCGGTGGTAGCTCGCCCCGCATTCCCGATGGCCGTCGGCGCCGAGCAGATAGAGGAGCGCCTCATCCAGCAGCGGTGGCCGCACAGCGGCGTTGCCTTGGCGCACCTCGGTGATCCGCCCGTAACGGGCCTTACCCGAATCGCCGGTAAGGAGAAAAAAGGCCGCGCCCTCGCCGGGGACGGCGCTTTGCCGATCGAACTCGAAGGGGCGAATGACGTCCGATGGCTCGGGGAAGAAGCGGTGCCAGCAGTAGCGCAGCACCGCACAGGCCTCGTCGACCCCGCCGAAAAGAACGGCGTCGACCCGTCCCTCGGCCAGCCAGCCCTGGGCGGCGAAAAGGGCCGAGGGGACGGACATCTCGAACTGGCTGACGGTGAGATTGGGGCCGGTAATGCCGAGAAGAATAGCGGTGTGGGCAGCGGCGGCGTTGTGCACGGAACTGGAAAAGTGGGTCGGTGAAGCGAGGGCGTCGCCGCCGTCGAGAACGGTGTCGAGAAAAGCGAAGGTGGTGGCGGTGGCACCGTAGCCGGTGGCGACAATCAGCCCCAGGCGCGCGCGCTCCGGCACCGGAAGACCGGCATCCTCCAGAGCGAGATGGGCACCGAGCAGGGCCAGCCGGGAAAAATGATCGATGCGACGCAGGGCACGCTTGTCGACAAAACGCGTAAGCGGCGCAGTGTCGGCAAGCAGGGCCGGTATCTCGCCACCGGCGAAGGGCGCCGGACGGGTCGGTGCCGCTCCGCTGGAAAGCGCCGCCGCGAAAGCATCCCGTCCGCAGCCGAAACCGCCGACCAGTCCGATGCCTTGAATGGCCATCCCGTTCATAAAAAATCCCTTTCAATCATCCGTAGGGGCGTATGGCCATACGCCTCTACCGCGCCCCCCGCCCAAAGACCAGCACCGCGTTGTTGCCGCCGAAAGCCAGGGACTGGGAAATCGCCAGGTCGCCGGCAACGGTAGTAGTCCGTGTCACCGGAACTGCCCGCTGTTCCGAATCGGGCTCGGCGAAGCCGATGCTGGCGGGGATTTTCCCAAGTTCCAAACAGGCGACGGTGAGGGCCGCTTCGATGCCGCCTGCGGCGCCGAGGGTGTGGCCGGTGTAGCCCTTGGTGGAGAGAAAGGGGACGTTCGGCAGCACTTCGGCCAGCACCCGGCTTTCAACCCGGTCGTTGTCCACCGTGCCGGTGCCGTGGGCATTGACGAAGGCGATATTCTGAGCCGTCGCCCCAGCTTCGGTCAGGGCCTCCCTGAGCGCCCGCTTGAGTCCGGCCCCGTCGGGATGGGGCGCGGTCAGGTGATAGGCGTCACAAGCCGCACCATAGCCGCGCAGAAAAGCCCGCGCCGGACGGGAGCTGCGCAGCGCTTCGCTCTCCAACACCAGCACCCCGGCTCCCTCGCCGAGGTTAAGCCCTTTACGGCGGCGGTCAAAGGGGGTCACCGGCGCATCGGAGGCGATCATCAGGGCGTGAAAACCGTTGCAGGTGGTGCGACAGAGCTCGTCGGCGCCCCCAGCCAAGGCCAGGTCGCAGATCCCGGCGCGAATCCAGGCCCCAGCCAGGCCGACGGCGTCGCTGCCGGAGGAACAGGCGTTGACCACGGTCTGACAGGGGCCGTCGAAGCTGTATTCCTTCGCCAGACTTGCGGCCGGATTACTGTGGAGAAAGCGGCGGATCGGCGCCAGCGACGGTTCTTGGCCCTGCCGGTATTCCCGGTAGAAGTCCTCGTTGTTCATGGCGCTGCCGACGGTGGTACCGAGACAGACCCCGACCCGCAAGGGACGCAGCGACTCCCGGCTCCAACCGGCATCGGCCAGGGCCTCGCCGGCGGCGGCCAGAGCGAGCAGACTGGTGCGCAACAGATCGTCGCGGCCGGCAAAGTCCTCTGTCACCTCGAAAACCGGGAAGGGAGTCGGGTAACTGGTAGCGAAACGGCGCGACGGCGCTGGAGCGCGCTCGCCGCGAAAAAGCGCCGCCAATGTTTCCGGCAAGGTCTTTCCGGCGGCGCAGATGCAGCCGAGGCCGGTGACGGCCACCGGAACCGGGTGCTTCATCCCTGCCGTTTTTTCTCGATGAAGGCCGCCAGGGTAGCAACGGTCTGCAGAGCGGGGCGCCCTTCTTCCATATCCTTGATCTCGACGCCGAAGTGCTTCTGCACCAGCACCACCAGCTCCACCGCGTCGAGGGAATCAAGCCCCAGACCCTCGCCGAAGAGAGCCATATCGTCGGTGATCTCCTCGGGGGTCAGGTCTTCGAGGTTCAGCTCCTCGACCAGAATCTTCTTCAGCTGTTCCTTGATGTCCATATATGAAACTCCTCTCCATTCAATTATTTGGTCCGGTCATACTGCCACATATCGAAAAAATTGAAAAACTGGCAGGGGTGCTCCCGGGTGAATTTTTCCAGGGCGGCGGCGAATTCCGCCACATAGGGGGCGAAGGCCGCGCCGCTGCGCCCGACAACGGCCGGCACGCGGATGACTTTGGCCAGTTCCAGTTCATAGCTCGCCGGGCCGGTTTTGGCGGAAAAGAGGACGGCGATGGGCGCGCCCGTGGTCGCGGCGAGCTTGTAGGCGCTGAACGGCAGGCGCACCGGGTCGCCGAGAAAATCGACGGTGACGGCATTCTTGTCGCTGCCGAGCAGGCGGTCGCCCATCACCGACAGCACCTCGCCGCGCTTGAGGACGTCAAGCATCTCCAGAGAGCCGCCAAGAAACCCTCGGGGGTCGATAATCCGATAGGGGCATTCACGCCCGGCATGCTCGAAGTAATGGCGGTCGATGTCGCCGTCCTCCCGCTGCATCAGCAGGCTGACCGGCGTGCTGAGAAAACCGAGGGCGCTCATCGCCGCCTGCCAGCAGCCGACGTGGGCACCAATCAGGATCAGCCCCTTCCCCTCCGCGAGCAGACCGAGCAAGTCCTCCCGACCGTGCAGTCGCACCGCCATGCGCTCGGGGCCGAGAATGCCGACCACCGCCCGGTCGACCAGCACCTTGCCGAAGTCGAGAAGCAGCCGGCAGCCGTGGCGGAAGAGAGCGCCCGACGACGCTTCGGGAAAACGCCGGCGCAGGTAGGGTTCCCCCTTGCGCCGCAGATCGGGGCGTAGCAGGGCATAGTAGGCGATTACGAAATAGAGTAGAAAATAGGCGGCGCGCCGCCCGCCGAGGTGAATCAGCAGATAGAAGATGCCGTGCTGCAAGCGCGAGCCGACGCTGCGGCTGTGCCAGGATGTCTTCGCAGGCGCGATCTGTTCCGGTTCAGTTCGAGACACGGCCGCTCCTCAGCAGAAATCGGGCCATGATAAAGATGATCCCCGCCGTCGTCAGCGCCAGGATCGGCCCGAGCAACAGCGCACCGAGCAGCCATTCGTAAAGGCGCTCCAGCCCCTGATAGCCGAGAGTTTCCAGGGAGATTTCGGTGAGAAATGCGCCGTGACGCAGGTAATAGCCCGCCTCGATGCAGAGGGCCGGGACGAGGGGAGGCATACAGAGCTGACTGGCCCCCACCGCCGCCACCTTGTTGAGCCGGAAGAAGGACGAGACGAAGAGAATGGCCAGAGTGTGGCAGGCGATCAGCGGCAGCGCGCCGAGAAAGACCCCCACCGCCCCCGCCGTCGCCAACTGTCCGGGGGTAGCGTGCTCGGTGAGCAGGGTTCGGATCGAACGCAGGGGATGGAGGACGCTGACCTTGAGTTCACCGCCCTCGCCGGCAATCAGCTTGCGGTGTGGCCAAGGCAGGACCGAACGCAGGGTCAGATGGGTATTCAGCAGCGTCAGCCGCAGATTGTCGCGAAAGACCTTGAAATGGGAGATACGCTCGCCGGGAGGGGGATAATGGACGGCAATCGGCACCTCGCGCAGCGGCACCCCGGCCCAGGCCGCCCGAACCAGCACCTCGACCTCGAAGGCGTAGTGCCGCTGGCGCAAGCGGAGCCCGTCGAACACCGCCAGCGGATAAGCGCGAAAGCCGCTCTGGGTGTCGCTCAAGGACTTTCCGGTCTGCAGGCGCAGCCAGAAGTTGGAAAATTTGCGGCCGAAGCGGGACGAACCCGGCACATTGGCAACGGTGAAATCCCGGGTGCCGACCACGATCGCCATCGGTTCCGCCGCGATCATCGTAGCAAACTTCGGAAAATCGGCCGGATCGTGCTGGCCGTCGGCATCGAGGGTAACGATGTGGCTCATTCCCATCCTCAGGGCCAAACGCGCCGCCGTCATGATCGCCGCCCCCTTCCCCCGTTTCAGGGGATGGCTCGCCATCCGCACCTTGAGCCCGTGCAGGGTGTCGAGGGGGCGGTCGCTGCTGCCGTCATCCACCACCAGCACCTCGGGATGCACCGCCAGCGCCTTTTCCACCACCGCCCGCAGAGTCGCAGCGTGGTTGTAGACGGGGATGACGATGAGGATGTTCACGCTTGGCTCAGACATGCGGCCCGAGAAAACGTTCGCCGTTGAAATGAATCAGGTGCGAAGGCGCATCTGCCACCCAAACTTCGGTTTCCCAGGCTATCTCCGGCAGGTAGCGTGCCATGAACGATCGGTTCGGAAAGGCTGTAACATAAACCAATCCGGCTATTGAACTAGAAAAAAGCTGAGCCAGTTCTTCGTGGCGTTTACCGTCGACCGGTCCGTGACTGGTGACCGATTCGACCAGCAAGAGCCAGTTTTTCTGGGGATAATGGAAAATTACATCCGGCATTTTGCCATGACTATCAACCGTCACTCCGAGTTTGGATAGAAGGTGTTCGTCAAAATAACCCCATTTTTCTCCCGTGTCCCCGGCATAAACCAGCGCGCCGCCCGGCACGAACCGGGGAGCAAACTCCTCGATGATCCGACGGATAAGTTCACTGTGGGCTCCAGGGCTGAGGCTGATTTCCTGCCCCGAGGCAATTCGCACCGGGATTCTGGCGTGGTTTCGTTCCTTCGCATAGCGCTCCGCTAGGGTCGGCCGTTTGGCAAGATAGGACTTGAGATTTCGCGTCCAGTTTCGGGTGCCATAGGTTCGCAGTAATGTCAGCAAATTTTCTTCGATCTGATAAACCGCTTTAGGGCTGTTGACAGGACGATCTGGCCGGTCCGGGTTATAAAGCGCCAGTCCGGCCGCGACAAATTGATGCATCGTCTGGCGACGCACCGTTTCACGGGTATTTGGAGCGTAATCCTTGGCATAGTGTTGGCGCGCCCAGTCCATGATGGGTGTGATACCGATCAATGGATTTCTCGCTTCATTCCATTTCCTGGATGGCACCAAATCCAGCAACGCAAGCAGGCAGAGAGCCGAACGTTCGTTCTGCTGGGCTCGGGGCAAACCGAGCGCTTGTAAAACCCGCAATGTTTGGGAAATTTTCTTCTCAATGGCATTCATGGATAAGCCCCTCCACCTGTTCGTCAATTTCAGCCTGGGACATTGCACCTTGAGTTTTGGCCCAACGCCCTAACGCAAGCAAAATTTCTTGACTTGGGTATTTCATCGAACGCAAATCGGCGGCATTGACCTGGGTATGGCCGCTAAAACAGCGAAAGGACTCATCGACTACCGTCGAATTGAGAAAAACCGCCAGACCTCGGGCTAGGTTCTCGGGCATGCCCTGCTTGCCTTGGTGGAAAACATTCAAATGGTTTTCAAAACCGAGCCACGCGTATCCCGGAAAAGCGGCAGGGTCCACCACACTGGCGACAATGCGTCGTTTCTCTTCTTTCGACGACAGACGCCGAGTGACAACGTAAAATCCCAAAGGATAGAGCCATTTTTGCGTTTCCGGCAGTAGTGCCAAGGCGTTGGGTTTTTTCCCAGGCGGCTTTGGCCAGTCAATGCCTTCGGCGACAAAATGACTCGGATAGAGCAACGGCACGGTCCCCGCCTCGGGGCTATCACGCAGATGTTCCCGCAAACGAAAATCGACCACCGGCCCGGTAGATATCTGCACACCCAACTCGGCCAGATTAAAGCGGCACATGGAGGAGAGGGGACACCGCTGATCTTCGCCATCTATTGGAATATGAATTACCCTTTCCTTATCTCCCGTCAAAACAACGCGGTCAAAAGTGATGGGCGTTGCCTGGTAATCGACGAAGCCATCATCCGTTGACGTCGAAATACAAACAGCCTCTTGTTTGCCACCTCGTTCGACCATAATAATCACGTTTTCTTGCAGTACCGAATCCTCTTTGAAGGCTTTGTCGCGAGCCCCGAAAAGATGAATATGGCGCAATGCGGTGTGCTCCAAGAGAAACTCTCGAAAGGGACGATAATAAGGGCCATTACAAAAGCTGCGCGGAATAATTGCTACTAAGAGACCACCTTCTTCAAGTTGCGCCGTCGCTAGGGCGACAAACGCCGAATAGAGATTGACCGTTTCGATACCGACGCGCCGAAGCTGCCGCCGATGCCGTGAGGCACTACTGATTTTTTTGTAGGGGGGATTCAAGATAGCGTGGGTGAAGGTGTGTGGTGTACCCGCGAAAAATCCGCCAGCCAGTTCATCCACAGAGGCCTCAATGTAATCGGCTTGATGAATTCTGACTTGCACCGGAAATCGTCCAGTGTAAAAGTCAAGATGTTCTTGCAGATGGCGTCGCAAAATGGGGTCAATTTCGTAGGCGTCGACCTCGACATCGGAAAACCTCATATCTCCGCGTTCCCAGCGATCCAAAAAAGCACTGGTCAAAGCACCAACACCCGCGCCAGCATCCAGAAGACGGCAGGTTCCTCCTCCTTTTGGAAAGAGTTCGGCCATGAACCGAGCCACCGACGCCGGGGTTAAGAATTGTCCGAACTCGGATTTGCGCTGGGCATCAAGTCGCGGGGAAAGCTGTTGTCTGACGCTGTCGATAGTCTTCAGCAAAAGGATCTCCTGTGGCAGGGGACAGGGACAAAATCGAAGAAACACGTCACAATCATGCCGGTAAAACCTATTTCTTTCAAGATTCATCAATGCGCTTGCTGCTGCGGGCGAAGCGCAGGAAACTTCCCAGGTTCAGAGCGAAGCGGCGCCAGGAATCGGGGGATTTCCAGAGCATGGCGAGATAGCCGAGGAGTACCTGCGGGCGCTGGAAATGGCTCTTGTAGTAGAGGGTGAAGAGTTCTTCCAGGCGCGCGCGGGTCATGCCGTTCGGGACGAACTGGAAGTGCATGCAGTCCATCTTCGTCCAGTCCTCGTCGAAAGTCCCGAGTTCGCGGGCGTTTTCGTAGATCGGCGTGCCCGGAAAGGGGGTGAATTTGGAGAGGTTGAAGTCGTCGATGGGCAGGGAAAAGACGTAATCCATACTTTTGCGGATGCTCGCCTCGCTCTCGCCGGGAAGGCCCATCATCAGCAGCCCCTTGACGCGAATGCCGGCCGCCTTGATCTGACGAATCTTCTCGGCGAGCATCTCCAGATCGGGATTCTGCCGGTGTTTCGCCAGCAACTCGGGGTCGCCGGTTTCGATGCCGAGGCTGGCCATCCAGCAGCCGGCGGCCTTCATCAGCCGTAGAAGTTCGGGGTCGACATGCTCGGCCCGCACCGCGCAGTTGTAGGTCAGCCCCAGGGGCTCATCGATGAGCTTCCGGCACAGGGCTTCGATCCGCCCCCGGTTGAAGGTGAACTGGTCGTCGTAAAAGTTGACGTGACGCACGCCGAAGCGCTCGCGCAGGTAGCGCAGATGGTCGTAGAGGTAGTCGGCCGAATTGTAGCGGAAGGTGCGACGGAAGACCGAGCGGTCGCAGTAGCTGCAGGCGTAGGGGCAACCCCGGCTGGAGATGCAGCTGCTGTTGGGCGCCTTGGGGTAGTTGAAGATCGGCAGCTGGTAGGCCTTGGGGTAGCCGTCAAGCTTTTCGTAGGCGGGAAAAGGCAGGTTATCGAGTTCCAGACCCGGCTCCCGGTAGCCGGTGAAGCGCGGTACGCCGCCGTCGCGGAAGACCACCCCGGGGATGTCCGCGAGATTTTCGCCGCCGGAGGCGAGGAGCGCGGCCAGCGTCTCTTCCCCCTCGCCGACCACGATGACATCGACCTCCGGGAAATCGGTCAGCACCCGCTCCTTTAGCGCCGAGACGTGAGGGCCGCCGAAGACGGCGCGAATGTCCGGCTGTTCGCTTTTCGCCAGCCGCGCCAGGCGGACACCGTCGAGGAAGCTGGACGTGGTGCAACTGAAACCGATCCAGCCCGGCCGTGCGCTGCGCAAAAGCTCATGGATGCGGCTTTCCGCATCGGGGTGGGCATGGCAGTCGACGAGATCGACGGCGCAGCCCTGCCGCTCCAGCCAGGCGGCGATGCTCGCCAGCCCCAAGGGAGGCATGATGTTGGCCAGCCGCGAGATGTCGCGCCCGGCGGCTTCCGCCCTGTAGCCGAGGGGGTGGACCAAGAGGATGCGTTCAGCGGCCGCCATGCCCCCTCCGCGGCCTGTCGAAGGCGATCAGCCTGTCCCAGAGCAGTCCGCGAAAACCGAAGTGCTGCATCACCTGCATGCGTTTCTGCCCCTCGGAGGGGGGGAAGATGCGGTCGCGACAGCCATGAAAGGCCTGTTCAATGGTTGCGTTCATCCATTCTCGGTCGAGGCCGGGGGCGAAGTAGTAGAGGGGATGGAGCAGCGACTGGTCGGCCGTCACCAACCCCTCGCGAATGGCGCGGGCGTGCAGGGGGGCCTTGCTCAGCAGGCGGATACCGGAAAAGGCAAAGACCACGGTGTGTTCCAGCCGCTCCAGGTTGGCGAGACCTTCGCGCACCGTCGCCTCGGTTTCACCGGGACCACCGAAGATGACGAAATGGGCGCAGGGGAGGCGTGCGGCAACGCAGGCGCGGTTGACCGCCTCAACCTCGGCGAAGGAAAAATCCTTGCCGAGCCCAGCTAGGGTCGCGTCGCTGGCGGCGTCGGTCCCCAGTTCCAGGGCGTAGAGGCCGGATTGTTTGAGCAGGGCCAGTTCCGGGGAACCAAGCCCCTGGGGACGGAAGAAGGCACTCCAACGCAACTGTACGCCGCGCCGCAGAATCTCTTCGGCGACCGTCAGGTAATGACCGACCGGGTCGTTGAAGATGGAATCGGTGAAAAAAAGATGGTCGATGCCGTGTTCCCGGTGCAGGCGCTCGATGTCGTCGACCACCGCCTCGGGCGGACGGCAGCGAAAGACCTTGCCTTCGAGACCGGGATAGGTGCAGTAGGCGCAGTGAAAGGGGCAGCCACGTTTGGTTTGAAGATTGGCCATCCCCGAGCGTTCGCGGTAATACTCCACCAACTCCGGCACCAGCAGCGGCGCCGCCATCTCCGCTCCGGGAATCCCCGCCCCTGGTTCGCTCGCCAGACGCGGCAGCGACCGCCCCGCCGCCCAATCCTCCAGCAAGCCCACCAAGACCCGCTCCCCTTCACCAACGACGCCGCAGTCGGCACCGAAATAGTCGAGAATCGCCTCGGGCATGATCGAGAAGGCCGGACCGCCGACGATCAGCGGCGCCTTCGTCGTCTCCCGCACCAGTGCCGTCAGCCTCTGGGTGCGGGCGAGATACCAGCCCTCCTCACCGTCGAAGGAGTCAACGTTGTCGATGTTGCGCAGGGAGAGGCAGACGAAATCCGGAGCAAAATCCCGAAGGGCCGCGCGCAGCGCCTCTTCGGACTGGCCGGCGGCAAGAAAATCAAACTGGCGCAGGGTATGCCCGGCACGGTCCAAGGCTCCGGCGATCACCGCCATGCCCAGAGGATAGACCGGATAGGGTTCGGTGACGACATTGGCGGAGAGGAGAAAAACCCGGCTCATGCCTGTTTTCGGACGCCGTGGAAACCGCGCCGGGTGCGGGGATTGTAGCGGCGATAGGTGCCGTCGTCCATCTCCCGACGCATCACGGTCTTGAACAACTCCCCCATCCTCAGGGCGTAGCCGCCGTTGGCATAGAAAGTGTCCCAAGCATAATAGAACAGCTCCTGCAATTTCTCCGGCGTCATGCGTTTCGGTTGGAAGACAACCTTATCGGCGCTGTAATCAAGCCAGTTGTTGGAGAGGATGCGCCCGTCGCGCTCCAGTTGGGCGCGGATCGGCGAGTGGGGGAAGGGGGTCATGATGGTGAATTCAGCGACGTCGAGTTCAACCTCCATGAGGAAATCGACCAGCCGCTTGATGGCGTCCTCGTCCTGGTCGTCGGTGCCGAGGATGATCGTCCCCTCGATGCCGATGCCGTATTCCTTGAGGCGGCGGATGCGGTTGCGGATAGTGTCGGAGGTGTCGAAGACCGCCTGATAGACATACCAGGCGCCGGCGTCGGCGGCCAGTTTGAGGATTTCCGGATCGTCAAGGATCGGGTGGGAAACCCATTTCTTCTTCAGCGGGATCATCGCCGTGAAGAGCTCTTTCAGCCACTGGCGATCCTGGGCCAGGGAGTTGTCGACGATAAAGAGGCGGTTGTTCTCGATCGCCTCCATCTCGGCGATGACTTGATCGATGGGCCGCGGCCGGAACTTTTTGCCGCCAAGGTAGCCGGTGCAGCAGGGGAAACAATTGAACTTGCAACCCCGAGAAGCGTGAACCAGATCAAGCATCTGCACCCCTCGGTAGTTGTAGAGCTCGCGATTGAGGATGGAGCGACGGGCGGTGCCAACTAGGTGGATGTCCGGATGGTTGTTCATGTAGTCGTAAACCGGCTTCAGTCGCCCGGTCCGGAAATCCTCGATGACCGCCGCCATGCGCCCTTCGGCTTCGCCGAGAAAAATGGCATCGGCATGAAGCGCAACTTCCTCGGCGTGGAGCATCACGGCAATGCCACCGAAGATCACCGTGCGTCCCTGCTCGCGAAAACGGCGGGCGATCTCAAAGGCACGGGGAAGCTGGCAGCTGAGCATCACCGACAGGGCGACCAGATCGCTGCTCGCGCTGAAATCGACGGTTTCCAGATTCTCGTCGACGAATTCGACCTCCACCTCGGGCGGTAGCGTCGCGGCGAAGACCACCGGCCCGTGCGGCGGCAGGTGAAACTCGGTCTGCCGCTCCAACTTCGGCCAGCGGGGATAGATCAGCAGCATTTTCATGAACTTGACCTTCCTGACTCTGGTTTAATCCTGACGGCGCCCCGGTTGCAGAATCTCCACCGGCCCCTTGCGAATCTCGGCGCGAAAATCCTCGGGGATCACGGCCCAATCGAGAAGATCCACAAGAATCGGCAGGGAACTTTCCGCAAAAGCGGTGCGCAATTGATTCAGGCGGGGCTGGGAACGCTCGGGGGCTTCGGGGTTACGAATCAGCAGATCGAGATCACTGCCTTCATGGGCGCTGCCGTTGACGCGGCTGCCAAAAGCGAGTACTTCCGCATCGGGCACATATTGAGCGAGCAGCCGCCGCACCCCGGCCAGCCACTCAGGTCGCAGTTCAAGCATCGCCTCCCCCCAGCCGCTCCCGCAGGGTGGTTTCCAGAGTGCGGGCGTCGGCAATAAACCCCGGCAACAGGGTGAGGGTTTCCTCGGCAAAAGCGACGCCATAGTCATGCGCGATACTGTTTCGGTTATCGCGGTAGTCGAACCAGCGCTCCACGGCGGCAACGCTCAGCAGGCCATGCTTGCCCCCATGACGCAGCAGTTCCTTGAAGGTGAGCCGATCCACCTCGCGCGGATTGCCGCTATAGTCCTTGAGCGCCTTGCGCAGTAACTTCCCAGCGGTCTCCAAGGTCAGCTCGAAGCCCTTAACCACCGCATTGCGGAAGATTTCATATTCGATGGACCCCAACGCCGCCCCCTGCAACAACACCAGAGACGATTCAAGCGTATCGATACAGCGCGCATAATGGGCGGTGTTCAACGGCATGGGAAAACACCTTCAAAGGGCCGGGGCAGGAGCGGAGGTCTGAGGCGCGAAACTGCCGGGGAGAGATCCCGTCACCACGGCGGGCGCGGAAAAATAGTGGCTGATCGCCCGGCGGGCGTATTCGCCGGCGCGGGTGCCGATGAAATCCTCGTGACCAACCATGACCGAAACCACCAGCTGCCGCCCTCCCTGCCGTTCCTTGGCATAGCCGACAAACCAGTCGTAACGCACATCGCGGGCGGTGTTACTGATCGAACCGGTTTTGCCGCCGAGACGCAGATTGCCCAGAACCGCGTCTTTCTCATGGCCGCGAAAGGCCTTGCGGGCGGTGCCGGTGGCGACGGTGGCCTCCATCATCCGCTTCAGTTCCCCGGCGGCACGCGGGGACATAATCTGGCGTCCCGGCACCGGTCCGGCCTGGTAGAGGAAATCCCCCTCCTCGTCGGCGATGCGCTCGACGACCGTTTGCGGCGGCATCCGTCCGTCGTTGAGAATCGCCGCGACCAGCGCCGCGCCATGCAACGGAGAGAGGGTCGTCTGCCGGTTGAAGCCGCTGGCGATCTCTGCCCAGTGATAGGGGTCGTCATTGACCTGAAAATGGCTGGGGGGGAGACTGACGTCAAAATCGAGAGGTCGGTTGAAGCCGAAAGTAGCGGCGCCTCTTTCCAGCAGGGGCCGACCCAGGCGCAGTTCGCCAAGTTTGCCGAAGACCGGATTGATCGAATCGGCGAAAGCCTCGGCAAAGGGAACGGTGGTGGTATTGCGATCGACCCGTTCCGTCAGTTGCCCCTTGTAGAGGGTATGCTTGCCGCCGTTGAAATGCATGGGTGAGTCGGCGGAATAACCGAGCAGATCGACCGCCGTCGCCGCCGTGACGATCTTGAAGAGGCTGGCGGCGGGAAATTCGCTTTGCAGGCAGGGATTGCACGCGGCGTTGGTGCGGTCGAAACCGACCAGGGCCAGCACTCGGCCACTGACGGGTTCCATGACGACAATGCCGAGATGACGGGAATTCTTGCGGTCAAGTCCGGCGAGGAGAAAGTTCTGCAGATCGGGATCGAGGCTGGTTTCCACCTGCAAGACGCCGTCGGCGACCGGCAGAAGCAGATTTTTCTCGGTCAGGTTAGCGAACATCCGCCCATTGAGCAAGTGCCGCACCTGCTCCCGATTGAGCGGTCCGTCGACCTCGGGCAGGGGCGCGACCACCGACGCCGACGAAGGGTCTGCCGCCAAGGACAAAGCTGGCTCAGCGGCCGCCTGAGCCGCCGGCACAACCTCCTCTGCCGGCGTTTGCGCCATCGCATCCACCGGATTCGACGCCGTCGCCGCGACAACCGGAGCGGGGGCTTCGCCGTCGCCGCGCATAAAACCGAACAGGCCAAAGAGCGCCAGCAGCACAAACCCTCCCGCCACGATTGGAGCGACAGGGGAAATCCGCCGCTTCCGGTCGCGCGGCCAAGCACAACGGGGATAATGTTTGGGGAGGGAAGACTGATAGTCGCGCCAACTGCCGACCTGGGTAGGACGGGACCACGATTTTTTTGAAAAGGACATGAGCAGCCTGACAGGAGAAAATCGGCGGGGCCTGATGTGTCAATCAACCATAGAGATCTTTGGAAAACGTACGGTAACCCGAGCAGATTACACCAACTTCCCACCACGATGCATTAAAAAATCCGCTTTCGGGGGAAAAGATCGCGACGGACAAAAACCTCAGCGACCACGCCGGAAGCCCGGGGCAAAGCCGTCATCCCTCCCCTCCCCGATCGGGGTGGAGACTGAAAAGCCGCACCCCCTGACGGATGTAATCAAGGCAGGCGACGATGGTGATCAGACCGGTCAGGAGGAATAGGGGAAAGAGCGACCGGGGGAAGAAACCGACTACCGCCAAAAGAATCAGGGCGGTTGTCAGAAACTGCAAAAGCGTCGCCAACTTCCCCCAGAGGCTGGCGGCGGCGACGAAACGGTAGCCGGCGACATAGAGGATGGCGGCACCGATGGCCACGTAGAGATCCTTGGCGACCACCGTCACCGCCAGCCACGGAGGCAGTAAATCCTGAATGGCCAGAGATACATAAGCGACGGTGGTCAGCAAGCGATCCCCCAGGGGATCGAGAAAGGCGCCGAGGAGGGATTTCTGCCCCAGGCGGCGAGCCAGAAAGCCGTCGAGAAAATCGGAGAATCCCGCCAAGAGAAAAATCCCCAAAGCCAGGGGATAGTGGCGATAGATGACTGCCACGAGAAAGGGCGCCACCAGAAGGATGCGCAACAGGCTGATCGCATTGGGAAGATTCATCCACCCTCCAATCGGGGATGACACGGCCCATGCGCTTCCGGCACCCCTCTAAAATCAAGTATGCCGGATTTTTTCGTGATGCCAATGATGAGAACGACGAGGGCGAGATGATCGAGGCGAAAAACACCGAAACCAGCGTATAAAAAGCGAGGAAGAACTCTTTTTGATCGCTCCCTTGAATAGAAAAGACCGGTACAATCCCTAAAAACAGCAACGGCGGAGCCGGGTCACTGACCCGACTCCGCCGCTTTTCATCCCAGACTCAAACCGAGCCTCAGTTCTCGCCCGCCCCTTCGGCCATGAGTTTCGACAGGGCCTTGGCGAAGGCGACCGGGTTGCGCGGCGCTTCTCCTTCAAGAAGCAGGGCTTGATCGTAGAGCAGGCCGACATATTCCTTGAGCCGGGGGCTCTCCTTGTCGGCGGCAAAAATCCCCTTCATGCGCGCGATCAACTCGTGATCGGGGTTGACCTCCAGCACCCGCTGGCCCTTGGGTACTTCCTGGCCCATGGCCTGGAACATCTTGACCATCTTCGGGTCGAGGTCGTGCTCGCCGGCGACCAGACAGACCGCCGAATCCTTCAGCCGCCCGGAGACGCGCACGGCGGCGACCAGATCTTTCAACTCGTCCTTCATCAGTTCGAGCAGATCGCCGAATTCTTTCTGTTTTTCCTCCTTCTTGGCGTCCCCTAGGTCGAGGTCGCCCTTGATCGCCGACTGGAATTCCTTCTCTTTATAGACACCGAGGCCGCTGATGATGATGTCGTCGAAGTCGTCGGTCATGATCAGCACTTCGATCTCTTTTTCCTTGAAGACCTCCAGGTAGGGGGAGGACTCGACGGCGGCACGGTCGGGACCGGTGATGTAGTAGATCTCCTTCTGCTCCGGCTGCATGCGCTCAACGTACTCGGCCAGGGTAATCTTCTTGCCGGGCTCGGTCTTGGTCGATTCGAAAAGGAGCAGGTCGGCGATGGTTTCCCGGCGCTCGAAATCGTGATGGATGCCTTCCTTGAGGATGCGGCCGAACTGCTCGTAGAAGGCGCCGTAAGCCTCGGCATCGTCGCGCTTCATCTCGGCCAGGGTGTCGAGGATCTTCTTGGTCAGGCTCTTCTTGATAACCGTGACGGTCTTGTTGTCCTGAAGGATTTCCCGGCTGACGTTGAGAGGCAGATCGGAAGATTCCACCACGCCGCGCACAAAGCGCAAATAGGTCGGCAGCATCGCCTCGCAGTGATCCATGATCTGCACCCGGCGCACGTAGAGGGTCGGGCCGATCTTGTAATCCTGATAGAAGATGTCGAAGGGGCGCTTGCTTGGCAGGTAGAGCAGGGCCGAGAACTCGGTGGTCCCCTCGGCGCGATAGTGGATCACCCGCGCCGGATCACTGAAGTCGTGGGAGATGTGCTTGTAGAATTCGTTGTATTCCTCGGCGGTGATCTCGGCCTTGTCCTTAAGCCAGATCGCCTTGCGCGAGTTGAGGGTCTCCTCCGTCGTTTCGCTGACGGTCTTCTCTTTGTCATCGGGATCGGGTTTGGAACGGGTCACGTTCATGACCACCGGATATTCGATGAAATCCGAATACTGCTTGACGATCTTGCGCAGTTCCCACTCTTCGAGAAATTCCTTGGCGTCGTCCTTGAGTTTGAGGATGACGTCCGTCCCCTTGCCCGCCTTTTCGGCGTCTTCCAGGGTATAGGTGCCGTCGGCGTTGGACTCCCAACGCACGGCGTGGCCGGCGTCCGCCCCGGCCTTGCGGGTGAGGACGCTGACCTGGTCGGCGACCATGAAGGCCGAATAGAAACCGACCCCGAACTGGCCGATGAGTTCGGGATTATCCTTGACCTCGCGGCTCTCCAGCAGCTTCATGAACTCCTTGGTCCCCGAGTGGGCGATGGTGCCGAGCGCCTCGGCCGCCTCGTCGCGGCTCATGCCGATGCCGTTGTCCCGTACCGTCAGGGTTCCGGCCGCTTTGTCGGGGATCAGCTCGATCTTCCAGTCCTCGCCGCCTTCAAGCAGGGATTTGTCGGTCAGTGCCTGATAGCGGGCCTTGTCGATGGCATCCGAGGCGTTGGAGATCAACTCGCGCAGGAAGATTTCCTTGTGCGAGTAGAGGGAGTGGATCATCAGGTCGAGAATCTTGTTGACCTCGGCTTTGAATTCATGCTTGTTGGCGGTCATTATGTCGCTGCCTCCTGTGGGAATGAATGGGATGAATGAGCGAAACCGGCGGTCAAGATAAGCACGGTCGCCGTCGATGTCAACCCGCGGGCCGGAAATTCGCGGGGTCGTTTCCCGCCGGCGCTCAAGCCGGGCGGACCTCCACCCGGTTGTCGTAAAAGGTACTCCCCTCCCCCTGGTCGGTGAGACGCTGGGAGGTGAGGGCGTTCACCGTGCGCTCGCCCGGCGCGAATTCCCGCCACCAGACCCCCGCCGCCACCACCACCACATCGGCCGGAACCGCGCTGTCTATCCTCAAAATGAAACGCACTTCCCCCAGCTCGTTGTAAGCCATAACCTCCGCTTCGTCCCGCAATCCACGCGCGGCGGCGTGGTCAGGCGGCGCAGCGAATGGACGGTTTCCTGATAACGGTTCATCTTCGGGCAGAGAAAACCGCGCGTATGGGGATGTTCCGGATCACCGGCAACCTTAAGCGCGCGGCCCTCTTCCACCTCCACCAGCAAGCCGCAGACATCGGGGCAATCGTAGGGGCAGACGGAGCGCTTGAGTTCCTTGGGCATGGTTCGGCCTCGCGCGAAGAGAAGGAAAATGACGAACGCCCCCCGCTCCGGAAGCGGAACGGGGGGCGTCGTTGTCGATACTTACAGCCTGGGGGGATCAGATCACATCATGCCGCCCATGCCGCCCATGCCGCCGGGCATGGCGGGCATCGCTTCTTCCTTCTTGGGCAGATCGGCGATGGCGGCCTCGGTGGTTAGCATCAGACCAGCCACGGAAGCGGCATTCTGCAGGGCGCTGCGGGTGACCTTGGTGGGATCGATGATGCCCGCCTGGATCATGTCGCAGTATTCGTCGGTGGCGGCGTTGAGGCCGTAGGCGTCGCCCTTCTTCATGACTTCGTTGACGACGATGGAGCCTTCGAGGCCGGCGTTGGCGGCGATCTGGCGCAGCGGCTCTTCGAGAGCGCGTTTGACGATGTTGACGCCGAACTTCTGCTCGCCTTCCAACGTAACCTTCTCGACGGCCGCGATGGCGCGAATCAGGGCGACGCCGCCGCCAGGAACGATGCCTTCCTCGACCGCCGCGCGGGTAGCGTGCAGGGCGTCCTCGACGCGGGCCTTCTTCTCCTTCATCTCGGTTTCGGTCGCGGCACCGACTTTAACTACCGCCACGCCGCCGACCAGCTTGGCCAGGCGCTCCTGAAGCTTCTCGCGGTCGTAGTCGCTGGCGGTCTCCTCGATCTGGACACGAATCGCCTTGACCCGAGCGGCGATGGCGGATTCTTCACCGGCACCATCGATGATGGTGGTGTTGTCCTTGTCGACGACGATGCGCTTGGCGGTCCCGAGCATGTCGAGGGTAGCGTTCTCCAGCTTGTGACCCATCTCCTCGGAGATGACGGTGCCGCCGGTCAAAACGGCGATGTCTTCGAGCATGGCCTTGCGGCGATCGCCGAAGCCGGGGGCTTTGACGGCGGCGATATTGAGGGTCCCGCGCAGCTTGTTGACCACCAGGGTGGCCAGCGCCTCACCTTCGATGTCCTCGGCGATGATCAGGAGCGGACGGCCCTGCTTGGCGACCGGCTCAAGAACCGGCAGCAGATCGCGCATGTTGCTGATCTTCTTGTCGTAGATGAGGATCAGACCGTTTTCGATGACGGCTTCCATACGATCCGGGTCGCTGATGAAGTAGGGGGAGAGGTAGCCGCGGTCGAACTGCATCCCCTCGACGGTCTCCAGGGTGGTTTCCATCGACTTGGCTTCCTCGACGGTGATGACCCCTTCCTTGCCGACCTTCTCCATAGCCTCGGCGAGGATGTTGCCGATGGTGGCGTCGCTGTTCGCCGAAATGGTGCCGACCTGGGCGATTTCCTTGTGGTCTTTGATCGGCTTCGAAAGCTCTTTCAGGCTGGCCACGGCAACTTCCACGGCCTTGTCGATGCCGCGTTTGATCTCCATCGGGTTGTGCCCGGCGGAAACCAGCTTGACCCCTTCACGGTAGATGGCCTGGGCAAGAACGGTGGCGGTGGTGGTGCCGTCGCCGGCGACGTCCGAGGTCTTGGAAGCGACTTCCTTGACCAGTTGGGCGCCCATGTTCTCGAAGCGGTCTTCCAGTTCGATCTCCTTGGCGACGGTGACGCCGTCCTTGGTGATCAGGGGCGCGCCGAAGGACTTATCGATGACGACATTGCGGCCCTTGGGACCGAGGGTGGCCTTGACGGCTTCGGCCAGCAGGTTGACCCCTTTGAGGATGCTGTTGCGGGCGTCCTGGGAAAACTTGATTTCTTTGGCTGCCATTATTCTCTATCTCCTTGTCACGTGATTGAAATGATAGGGGGGGAATTACTTCTCGACGACGCCGAGGATGTCGTCCTCGCGCATCATCAGGAATTCCTTCCCTTCGACCTTGATTTCGGTGCCGGCATACTTGCCGAAGAGGACCTTGTCGCCAACCTTCACATCCAAGGGCAGGACCTTGCCGTCATCAGTCTTCTTGCCGTTCCCGGCGGCGACGACTTCGCCCATCTGCGGCTTTTCCTTGGCGGTGTCGGGAATGATCAACCCTCCGGCCGTCTTGGTTTCCTCTTCGATGCGCTTGACGATGAGACGATCTTGCAGCGGTCTGATGTTCATGTTTTTCTCTCCTTTCTGACCTGTTGGATAAAGTTTTCGGGATGTTCCCGATCGAAAGCGGAAAAATAAAAAAGACGTCTGATACCGTTGAAACCGCGGCGGCTCGGACCTCTTGGGGGATCCTGCTGTTAGCACTCATCGGAAGGGAGTGCTAACAGCAGGGCTAAATATAATCAGGCAAGGGGGAATGTCAAGGGTAATCTGAAAAAAATTAGCGGGGAATCAAGAGCCGGTCAGCACCGTGCGGACCTTGCCGGCCAGTTCGTCGGCGATGTGCTCGGCCAGTTTGCGCCGCTCCTTGTCGATGGTCGAATAATCATGATCGAAGAAGGTTTTGACCGGATACTCGTGCCACAGGGCCGGGGTTTCCCTGCCGGCGCGAGGGAAGGCGACCCGTGACTTGGCACGGATGTCGGTAGAGCAGCAGTCCGACTCCTCCACATAGCCGGATACCTCCCCGGTGACATAGTCGTGTTCGCGACGCCAGTTGCTGTCCACCGAATCAAATCCGTCCTTGAGAATGACGAAGTTGTAGTCGTGATCAAGGCCGTCAGCGTTCATCGTCTCGACAAAGCGGTCGAAAATCGTCTTGACCACGGCATCGGGCACCATGACCGTGGTGATGGGCACGAGATAGAGCTCCTCCCGCTCACCGGGAAGACTCAGGCGCAGCTCAGGTTCAGCGACCTTCTTCGTCACCGTCAACTCCGGTATCGGCTTCGGAGCCGGGGGCTCCGGCTTAACCGGCGGCCCTTCCGGAACCGGCGCGGGAGGCATGACCTTGGCTACCGGCGCAGACGGAGGCGGCGGAGGTTGCACCGGAACCGAGCGGGGTGCCGGTACGGGTACGGGCGGTACGGCGGTAACCGCCGGCGGCCTGGGAACCTGGACCGGCGCTTCAACCCGAGAAGGTGGCGGAACCGCCGGAGCGGCAACGACGGAAGGCGGCGGAACAGCAACACCACCGAGCAGACGGCTGACTTCAGGATCGTCAACCAGCTGATTCAAGGTGTCACGCAGGCGTTGGAGAGTGGCGGCAGAAAGACCCTGTCGGGCGACGAGACTGACTTCTCCCCCACCGAAGGCCCCGGCGGGGAGCAGGGGTAAGGCGCTGCCGGCGGGCTGGCGGCGCAAAAAGGTCGCATCGAATACGCCGATGTCGATCATCCGATGCCGTGACAGCCACTGCTGAAGGGTCTGCTGGTCGGCAAAGGAGCGGACGTTCACCGGCACCCCAAGACGGGAACCGAGGAGGCGGGCGAACTCCCGGGCCTGGCCTTCGTCGCGAAAGAGGACGCCGGGCACGCTGCCCAAGGTCAGGGAGGAAGAAACCCGTCCGGCTGTCCGTCCCCCCCGCACCCCCGGCGGAAGGGAAACCGGTGCCGCCGTGGAGGCCGGCTTTTTCATCGCGGGCCGGGAGACAACGGGGACGGAGATCGGGGTCACTTCGCCGCCCGCCAAGGCCTGACGTACGTTGCTCAGCTGCCGGGAGGAAAGCCCGGAACGGGCCACCAGCAGGCTCTCCGCCGGAGCCCTACATCCAGACAGATCGGCGCTCCGGGCAAGACGCAGAACCTGGGCCGAGAGCGCCAGCCGCTCGGCGGACTCGGGCAGGAAGGCCAGATCGATCATGCGGTAACGTCCCACCCACGGGAGCAGTTCATCCGCGGACGGAAAGGATCGAACCCGCACCGGCCGTCCGAGACGTTGCCCGAACGCCCCGGCAAAAGCCTCGGCCGCGTCGACATCCGCTTCCAGAACGCCGAGTACCAGCGCTTGTCCCGCGCCGGAAACGGGAAGCTCTCCCGGCATGGGCACCGGGCGGGCAGCGGCTTCCGGCGCGCTGGAGGCGGTCAGGGTCTGCAGCCCCAGGTCGGAGAGAAGCGCCCGTCCTCCCTCATCCTGTTCCATGCCGGCAAGCACTTCGGCCAGACGCTGGAAACGGGCCTCCTCCAGATCGGCGCGCGCGACCAGAATCCCGGTGGCGTCGACCCCCGCCCGCGGCGTGGGCCGGACCAGCACGCGGACACCCTTTTCCGCAACCGCACCGGAATCCGTCACCTCCGCCAGATCGACCACCGTGCCACTGACAAGCGCGGCCCGCAGTTCCTTTTCCGCGAAGAAGATGCGCACGGTGACGGATTCCTCCAGGCGGTGTTCCAGATAGGCAGCCAAGCGTTGCGCCTGGGAAACGGACTTGAGCAGCAAGGTCGTCTGAGGGCAAGCCCCGAGAACCAGTTCGGCGCGAACCGACAAGGGGATAAGCAGGAGTCCGGCCAGGGTCATCAGCAGCAATTTCGTCGGCAGCCGCATACGCTTTGCAATCCTCCCGGGAACAAGAGCAAACAGACGGGGAAACCATTGAAAACCCTCGCATCCTAACCTTCAGACCGGGGAAAGTCAACGAGGGAATCCCTTGACAGACCCGCCCGGATATGCTAATCAGGCACGGCTTGCCGAGCCTTTCGGCGCGGAAAACTTATTCAACGGTCGCCTGTAACTGGCGTAGGGTGGGCAACCACCGGGGAGCAGGAGATTTTCGACCGCGACAGCCGAACGCCTGGGCTCTTCCGCATTGACGGAGCCGGGCGTTTTCTTGTTGGCCCGGCCAGTCATCAATCCATTTTTTGCCTTTTGCCAGAGGAGCTCACCCGCGATGGACAAAAAACTTTACATCCCCGGCCCGGTTCAGGTTGCCGCCGACGTCTACCAGGCCATGTGCGCGCCGATGATCGGCCACCGCAGCAAGGACTATGCAACCCTCCAGCACGAAGTGACGACCGGCCTGAAGCGGCTGCTCAATACGGACAATCCCGTCTTTCTCTCCACCTCCAGCGCCTTCGGGGTCATGGAAGGAGCGGTACGCAACCTGGTCGGTAAACGCTGTGCCAACTTCGGCAACGGCGCCTTCAGCACCAAGTGGCACGACGTCACCCGCCGTTGCGGTCTGGAAGCGGATCTCTTCGCCGCCGAGTGGGGCCGCCCGGTAACCCCGGAGATGGTCGACAACGCCCTCGCCACCGGCAAGTACGACGCCATGACCATGGTCCACAACGAAACCTCCACCGGCGTCCTCTCCCCTCTGGAAGAGATCGCCGAGGTCATGAAGAAATATCCCGAGGTCTCCTTCATCGTCGACACCGTCTCCTCCATGAGTGCGGTGAAAATCAACGTCGGGGCCCTTGGCACCGACGTCTGCCTGGCCGGGGTGCAGAAGGCTTTCGGCCTGCCGCCGGGACTGGCGGTCTTCGCCGTCTCGCCAAAAGCGCTGGAAAAAGCCAAAACCATTCCCAATCGCGGCTACTATTTCGACTTTGCGGAGTTCGCCACCAACGACCTGAAGGACAACACCCCGAGCACCCCGGCCCTGAGCCTGATCTACGCCCTCGCCCATCAGCTGCGCAAGTTCTTTGCCGAAGGGCTGGAGAACCGTTACGCGCGCCACCGGAAGATGGCCGAGGCGACCCGCCAATGGGTGCTCGATCAAGGTTTCGGCCTCTTCGCCGCTGCGGACTACCGCAGCCTGACCCTCACCGCCGGCACCAACGACGGCCGTACCGACCTGGAAAAGCTCAAGAAACTGGCCGGCGAACGCGGTTACGCCATCGACAACGGCTACGGCAAGATCAAGAACCAGACCTTCCGCATTCCGCACATGGCCGATATGACCCAGGCCGACCTCGACGAACTCTTCCGTCTGCTTGAAGAACTTCTGCCCCAGGTGCGCGCCTGATCGATCCCTGCCTCCCCCAAAAAACATTCAGGGCCGCTCCCATCCGGGGCGGCCCTGTTGTTTTTGCGTCGGGTGCCGCAACCAGGCAAGCCGGTCACACCACAGGCACCGGCGGTGTCGGCTCCAGGTGCCAGATGTCGCGATTGTAATCCTGCATGGTCCGGTCGGTGGAAAACTTGCCGCTGCACGCCGTATTGAGAATGCTCATCCGGACCCAGTTTTCCTGATCCCGATAGGCGATATCGACCTGCTGCTGGGCATCCACGTAGCTACGAAAGTCGGCAGCCACCAGCCAGGGATCATGAGGGTTGCGGATCGCCTGCACCAGGGGATCGAAAATCTCCGGCTCAAACTGGTTGAAATGCCCGCTCTCCAGCAGGCGCATGACCCGGGCCAGATCCTCGTCGGCCGCGATGATGGCGTGGGGATCGTAATGGCCGCGCAGCGCCTCCACCTCCTCGGCGGTGAGGCCGAAGAGGAAGAAATTCTCATTCCCAACCTCCTCGCGAATCTCAATGTTGGCGCCATCGAGGGTGCCGATGGTCAACGCCCCGTTCATCATGAACTTCATGTTGCCGGTGCCCGAAGCTTCTTTCCCCGCCGTGGAAATCTGCTCCGAAAGATCGGTGCCGGGGGCGATGATCTCCATCAGCGATACGCCGTAGTTGGGGATGAAAGCCACCTTGAGCCGGTCCCCCACATCCGGGTCGTTGTTGACTACCTCGGCGACGTTGTTGATCAGCTTGATGATGCGCTTGGCGAGAAAGTAGCCGGGCGCGGCCTTGCCGCCGATGAGCACGCAGCGGGGCGTCCAGTTGTCGTCGTCGCCGCGCTTGAGGCGGTCGTAGAGATGGATGACGTGAAGGACGTTGAGGAGCTGCCGCTTGTATTCGTGAATGCGTTTGACCTGCACGTCGAAGAGCGCCTCGGTTCTGAATTCGACGCCGCAGCGGGTTTGCACCAGTTTCGCCAGGCGCGCCTTGTTATCCTGCTTGACCTGCCGCCAGCGGGCGCGGAAAGCGGGATCGTCGACGAAAAAAACCAGTCGGGAAAGAAGTTGCAGATCGGTGACCCAGGCATTGTCGCCGAGGGTTTCGGTGATCAACTGGGACAGCTCGGGATTGCACCAGGCCAGCCAGCGCCGGGGGGTGACGCCGTTGGTCTTGTTGTTGAACTTCTTCGGCCAGAGATCGTAGAAATCGCTGAACAGCCCCTGCTGCAGCAGACGCGAATGAAGTTCGGCGACGCCGTTCACCGAGAAGCTGCCGACGATGGCGAGATAGGCCATGCGTACCTGGGGCTGGGGGCCCTCCTCGATGAGCGACATACGCCGCTGGCGCTCGTGGTCCCCCGGCCAGCGCCGGGAGACTTCCACCAGAAAACGGGCGTTGATTTCGTAGATGATGTCGAGCAGACGCGGCAACAGGCCCTTGAAGAGGGACACCGGCCAGCGTTCCAGGGCCTCGGGAAGGAGGGTGTGATTGGTGTAGGCCATGGTCTGACTGGTGATCGACCAGGCTTCGTCCCAGCCGAGCCCGTGCACATCCATGAGCAGGCGCATCAGTTCAGGGACGGCGCAACTCGGATGGGTGTCGTTGAGCTGAAAGCAGTTCTTGGTCGCGAAGTCGGTGAAATCCTCCCCCTTCTGTCCGGTCCAGCGCTGCAGCACATCCTGCAAGCTGGCCGAAGCGAGGAAGTACTGCTGGCGCAGGCGCAGTTCCTTGCCGTTTTCGCTGGAGTCGTTGGGATAGAGGACCATGGTAATGTTCTCGGCGGCGTTCTTGTCCGAGACCGATTCGGGATAGAGTCCCGAATTGAACTCGCCGAGGTCGAATTCGTCGGTAGCGGCGGCCTTCCACAGCCGCAGGGTGTTGACCGTGCCGTTGTGGTAACCGGGCACGGGGATATCGTAGGGGATGGCGAGGACGTCGTTGGTGTCGACCCAGCGCGCCCGCAGCACGCCGGTGGCGCTGCGGTAGAATTCGGTGCGCCCGCCGAAATGGATGCGCATGGTGTACTCGGGGCGGACCAGTTCCCAGGGGTTGCCGTCCCGCAGCCAGTGGTCGGGCTCCTCGGACTGGTGGCCGTTGACGATGTTCTGGCGAAACATGCCGTACTCGTAACGGATGCCGTAACCCATCACCGGCAACTGCAGGGTCGCGCAGCTGTCGAGGAAGCAGGCCGCCAGCCGCCCGAGACCACCGTTACCGAGGCCGGCGTCGTGCTCGACGGCGCTGAGATGTTCCATATCCTGGCCAAGACACTGCATGGCCAGCGTCGTATTTTCGTCGAGATCGAGGTTGAGCATGGCGTTGCCCAGGGCCCGGCCCATGAGGAATTCGAGGGAGAGATAGAAGGCCTGGCGGCAACCGTCCGTCTCATAAGCGTAGCGGGTGCTCTTCCAGCGCTCCATCAGCCGGTCGCGCAGGGTCAGCACCAGAGCCTGATAGGCATAATGGGGGGAACGGCAATGGCGGTCACGCCCCAGGGTATAGGTGTAATAATGGCGGAAATCCTCGACCAAGTCGAAGATGTCCATACCGAGCGGCGGCAGCTCAGTCAAGCTCTCGCGCAGGGTGTTGGGATCCAGCGGTTTATCCATCGTCAACTCCTATGCGGATTGCTCCGCCTGTGAAATGTCCGGTAAATTTCGGCGCAGAAGCGAAAACAGGACGCTCCTCGGGATCAGGCCAGTTTCAGCAGCAGCAGATTGACCAGTCCGATAAGAAAGCCGAGGAGGGCGCCAAAGAGATTGATGTATTTGAACTGCTCCTTCATGATCCCCATGAGCAGTCCTTCGACCTTGAGTATATCGAGGGAATTGACCTTGTCCTCGACAATCCGCCGCACGTTGAGGGTTTCGACCAGAGGCGGCACCTCTTTCTTCAGCAGCTCGGCGAGCTGGTTGAAGAGTCCGCTCTCCAGTTCCTCGCGCAGATCGGCGGGCACCCGGGCCGAGAGCCGTCCCAGCGGTTTGCGGAAGAGCCAGAGCTCGAAGCGTTCGGCGAGAATCCGATCCAGCGCCTCCCGCGCCGCCGGGGTGCGCAGTTCGGCCAGAAGCCGGTCGGCGAAGAAATCCCGAGCACGTTCCAGCCCCCCCTCGGGGAGCAGCCGGTGCAGCAGCGAGCCGAAGGAGCTGTCCTTGATCCGTTCCATGCCCCGTTCGGCGAAGGTCAGCAGGGTTTCGGCGGCACGCCGCCCCTGCACCCCGGCGACCACCCGTTCACGGATGAAGCGACGGGTTCCGGCGACCTTTTCGTAGGGAACCTTCTCGAGATAGGTGGCCACCGGCCGGTCAAGAAAACCGTCTAGACGCTCGCGGATGGCCGAAGCCACCTGCGCCTGGGTCTTCTCCTCGCGCAACCAGCGGGAGATCTCTTCGCCGGCCTTGTCGAGAAATTCGGGGATGCGCCCGTAAACCTTGTCCATGTCGAAGAAGCCGGCGAGAATCGACGAGAGCCCGCCGAGGGAGTCGAGAAATCCCTCGATCCCCTCCCGCGCCTTCTTCACCAGCCGCCCCCGGAATTCGGGGTCGTAAAGCATGCCGCCGAAGCGTTCCAGCACCGGCGGCACCTCCTTCTCCAACTGGCTCAGCACCACCTCCACCAGCCCGGCGGGCAACACTTCACGCAGACTGCGCCGGGAGGTCACCCACTGTTCGGTCTTGGCGTCGACGAAGGCGGCCACGGCGCGGGCCACGCCGTCGGAGCGCAGGAAACGCGAAAGCTTGTCATCGAGGTGACCGCGTAGGGCCTGATAGCGTTCCGGAGAGAGAAAATTTTCGAGATCCTTGGCCAGCAGGTCGTTTCCCTTGCGTTCCAGATAGCTGTGCAGCAGCCGTTCGAACTTGGGGCTTTCCAGATACTCGAAGATGCCCTTGACCAGCTTCCAGCGCAGCAGCTCCACCAGATCGGCGAAGCGCCCGCGCAACTCGGCGGGCACCAGAGAAACCACCGGCCCTAGGTCAAGGTCAAGAAAATGGCCGAGCTTGTCCGCCACCGCCCCCTTCAGCTCCCGCCGGAACCCCTCTTTTTCCAGGGCGCGGCCGACATCTTCCGAAGTCAGCAGGTGACTGCCGACCATCTCCCCCATCTTTTCCGCCAGTTCCCCGCGCTTGGCGGGGATGATCCCCGGCGTCAGCGGCAGGCGCAGACCGAAAATCCGCCAGGGACGCAGGGGTCTGAAGAGCATGCGGATAGCGATGTAGTTGGTAACGTAGCCGATGAAGGCCCCGAGCAAGGGCGGGACAAGGTACGGCAGGATTTCTTGGAAGGTCCAGTCAGGCAAGGGCAACTCCGGTTTTTCTTCGCATCATAACCGTAAAAGACCCGCATAACAAGTCACACAAAACCGGTCGGTCTGCTATATTGAGGTAGTTTCCATTTCCCGCGCGAGGCTCTCCATGATCGAAGAAATGAACGCACCGCAACAAACCGAAGACGAGGAACTCTGCATCCGCGAGATGACTATCGACGATTTTCCCATCGTCTTTCATATCGGTGAGGACCTCTTTACCTCGGACTATTCCCCCAGCATGTACCGGACCTGGGACGAATACGAAATCACCACCCTTTACAATTCGGACAGCGAACTCTGTCTGGTGGCCGAACTGGGGGAGAAAATTCTCGGCTTCGCTCTCGGCACGACTGTGGAAAAGAGCAATTCCTCTTGGAAATACGGTTATCTCGTCTGGCTCGGCGTGCGCCCCGGCCTGCAGAAAGGCGGGGTCGGCGCCGCCCTCTTCAAGGAGATCAAGCGACGTATGCGCGAACAGGGGGTGCGGATGATCATCATCGACACCGACGCCGACAACACGGCGGGCATCCACTTCTTCCAGAAACAGGGCTTCGGCAATATCCAACAGCACGTCTACATGACCCTCAATCTCTCGCGCAAAAACTCGAAAAAACGGAAAAAAGCCGAGAAGACGGAGAAGCATAAATGACCGCGACCCGTGACGCCATCTGGCACGCCATCGATCCAACCCGCCTGCACGAAACCCTCATGGAGATGCTGGAAATCTACTCCCCTAGCGGCAAGGAAGAGGATATCCAACTCTATCTCGAAGACCGTTTGCGCCAGGCGGGTTTCGCCGTTGCGCGGCAGGTCGTCGAGGAGGACCGCTACAACCTGCGCGTAACCATGGGGCAAGAGCCGCCGCAACTCTATCTGGTCGGTCACGTCGACACCGTAACCGCCTGGGATCTGGAGGAATTTTCCCCGCACGAAGAAGAGGGTATCATTTACGGCCTTGGCAGCGCCGATATGAAGGGAGGCTGCGCCGCCATGATCGAAGCCTTTTTTGCCCTGGCCGGGCTCCCCGAGGAGAAACGTCCCCCCGTTGGCCTGCTGCTGGTCGTCGGCGAGGAAGAAAACGGCGACGGCAGCGCGACCTTTCTCACCGGGGAAACGCCCCCCTGGGTGGTGATCGGCGAGCCGACCTCGCTGGCGGCCTGCTTCAGTCATTACGGCTACCTCGAAACCGGACTTATCACCCGCGGCCGCCGCACCCACTCCTCCCTTCCCGAACTCGGCCACAATGCCGTCGAATCGATGCTGCGGGTGCTGCTGCATCTCGGCCGTCACCCCCTCTTCAACCGGAAAACGCCGGAACTGGTCTATTCCATCCGCGAACTCAGTTCCTCCCGCGCCGGCTTTGTCGTTCCCGACCGCTGCGAGGCCTGGATCGACCTGCATCTGCCCCCCGAAACCGACCCGGCGACGGTGCGCCAGGCGATGGAAAATCAGGTCGAAGGCGCCGTCGCTTTCATCGACAATCTCGACATGGAGATGTCCTTCACCTTCGACTCTCAGGGCTACCGTCTCGATACCGACAACTGGCTCGCCGATGAGTTGGCCGAAACCTATGCGCGCCTCGGCCTACCCTTGAAGTTCGATGCCTTCCGTTCCCACTCGGACGGCAACCTCTTCTTCGAAGCCGGGGTCAAGCCCCTGATTCTCGGCCCCGGCTCCCTGGAGACCGCCCACACCTCCGACGAACAGACCAGCTTTGCCGAAGTCGTCGCCGCCGCCCGTATCTATGCCGCCCTCTGCCTGGCGGTGGCGAGGACCAAAGAGCCGAGCCCGGCCCCATGACGTAAAAAGTCTCGACCTCCGCCCCCTTTTCTGCTATCCATAAAACATCGTTTGTTTATCAGCAAAGGAGGAGCGGATGGAAGAATTTCTGGCAACGGTCAAAGAGACGGTCAACCCGACGACCCAGGCAGTCGGGGTGAATCTGGTGCGCAACATGGAAACGGTGGCGGGGCACAAAATCCGCCTGCGCGACAAACATCTGGCAGTCTGCCAGCAGATCGCCTACAGCCGCTACTATGGCTGGTCGACCTGGTGCACGGCGGAGTACAGTCATTGCGTTCTCGGCGCAGCCGCCGTCGGTCTGGTCGCGCCCCCCGAACGGGTGCTCTCCGGCGCCGTCAACTGTTCGGTTTATCAGAAGGACGAGCTGGCCGCCCGCGCCATGCAGCAGGCGATGCCCCGCCTGAACGAAAAGATCGCCGGGGTGCTGACCTATCCCCTGAGCCGACCCCTGGCGGGACTGGAGCCCGACCTGGTGGTACTCTACGTCAACAGCGCCCAGGCCATGCGCTTTATCCAGGCTTTTCTCTATCACCAGGGGGGGGAATTCGTCATGAAAAGCTCGGGGGATGCCGGGGTCTGCGCCCGGGGCATCGCCCAAGTGGCCAAGACCGGGGAGCCCGCGATAGAGATTCCCTGCCTGGGGGATCGTCGTTTCGCCATGACCCAGGACCACGAACTGATCGTCGGCATCCCCGCCGGGTGGCTGGAGCGCACCGCCGAAGGACTGGCCGCCACCCACAAGGCCGGTATCCGCTATCCCATCCCCTTCCAGATTCCCGAGCGCTGCGACCTGCCGCCGACCTTCACCACCGGCGCCGGGGATCGCTGAAATCCCGGTCGCTCAAAGCAGCGGAAATAACAACGGCAGGGACGGTTCGTGAACCATCCCTGCCGTTGTTATTTTTAGCTGTTTTCGCTGCCGTCGCTTACTTGCCGGTCTCCGTGGCTTCGCTGCCGGAGATCACGCCCTTGGCGATGCCGATCATCAACATCACCGCCGGAACCAGCTGGGTAGCGACGATCAGACCGAAGAAGCCGAGAAAGAGCCAGGCGAGGAGACCGCTGCCGGTGCTTGCGGAACCAGCGGCAAAGGCGCTACCGGCCAGGGTGAGAAATCCGGTGGTGAACAGGCTGGTACGGGCGATGGCTTTCATGGTCTCCTCCTCTATGGAATCGGGCTCGTTTGCGCTGTTAGTGGATGCTCTGTTTCGCTTCTTCCGCTTTCGGCTCGACCACCGCCTTGGCGATGCCGAACATCACCAGCAGGGCGGGGATGAGCTGGGCGGCGACGATCAGACCGCAGAAGCCGAGGAAGACCCAGACGACGAAGCCGCTGTGGTCGGTGCGGGTCGAGGCGGCGAATGCGGGAGCGGCCAGGGCGGAAAGGGCGAGGGTGGCGGATGCGATCAGGGATTTGACTTTCATGATGTCCTCCTATGGATTCAGGTGATTGCTGTGAGGCGTTGTGCCTTGCTGTTGTCTTTATCTATAGCGAGGAGCGTACCAATCTTGGAAAGACCCCCATAAATTATTTTCAACTTGTTGAAAATAAAAGATAAAAAAGGAAACGCCAAGGCCTTGCGAGAGGATTTCGCAAGGCCTTGGCGTATAATACAAATATACATTTCTTCGTTACGTCGGTTTCGTTAGATTGGCCTAAATCTAACTCAATTTACCGTAATCACTGATGGTCTTAGCAAATCCAGGGTGTATTCTACTTTTATACGGGTGTATGAGCAGCGAACAGGCAGGGTCTATTCGTCCCGGAAACAGGCCGGGCGCTTTTCGAGAAAGGCCCGCATCCCTTCCTTCTGGTCCGCCGTGGCGAAGCAGAGGGCGAAAAGATCCGCTTCCATGGCGGCGGCGCGCAGACTTTCCAGCTCCAAGCCATTGACCACCGCCTCCTTGCAGAGCCGCACCGCCACCTGCCCCTTGCCGGCAATCCTCGTCGCCAGCGCCCGTGTCTCCTCCAGCAGCCGCTCCGCCGGAACGACCCTGTTGACCAGACCGATGCGCCAGGCTTCGATAGCGTCGATCATCTCACCGGTCAAGAGCAGTTCCATGGCCCGACCCTTGCCCACCAGACGCGGCAAACGCTGGGTTCCGCCCCAGCCGGGGATGATGCCGAGATTAATCTCCGGCTGGCCGAAGCGCGCCGTCTCCGCCGCGATCCGGATATCGCAGGCCATCGCCAATTCGCAGCCGCCCCCCAGGGCGTAGCCGTTGACCGCCGCGATTACCGGCTTGCGCCCCTGCTCGATACGGTTGAGCACCTCCTGGGCGAGGTGCGCGCTCTCCCGCGCCGCCAGCGGCCCCAGGGGCGCCATCCCCGCCAGATCCCCGCCGGCGACAAAGGCCTTCTCGCCGGCGCCGGTGAGGATCACCACCTTGACCGTCGCTTCCTCCTGCACCGCCGTGAAAAAGTGCCGCAGTTCGTGCAGCGTCTCCAGGTTCAAGGCGTTGAGCGCCTTCGGCCGATCGATGGTAAGCAGGGCGATGCCGTCGGCGACTTCCACACGCAGATTCGCATACTCCATGGCCGTATCCTTTCTCGTCGGAATTTTTCAGGGAAATGTGTCGGAAACCCCGGATTAATCATCCGGATGGGCTTGAATTATGCCGGATTTTTGAGATTTTTCCAGGGATGCGCAGAGGGGGCAGGGAAAACTTAACGGAGATGGAGAGGACAAGGAACCGTCACGAGGGCGTGTCTCCCTGAAAAGCAATCGTGACCAGGCCCTTGCCGGGATCACGCTCAACAACGGCGGGGCGGACGAAAGGAACGAGCAAGCCGGGTTGCCCGTCCCGGCTCAGACATTTTCGGCAGGCACTTGCAAGCGGCCTCAGCTCCTTCCCGCCAAGCTCCGCGTCACCAGTTCGCCCAGATCGGCCACCGGCACCCCCGCCAGCCGATAGCGCCCGTCCTCATCCCGCCGCAGTTCGCCGTAATCGGGCACTCCCGTCCGCATATCCCGTTCCAACACAACAAAGAACGCCCCCGGCGGCAAACCCGGAAGCGCCGGGATACCCGCCGGCGGAACAAGGTCGCAGAGGCCGGCGACCATGGCGGCGGCGCTCTCCCAGGCGAGGTTTTCCAGGGCCAGGCCCAGGGGCGCGAGGCCCGTGGGCAGCGCTTCGCTGACGACCAAGGCCTCGCCGGTGAGGCCGAAGCGCAGGGCCGCCTCGCCGAGGAAGGTGTTGGAGAGGGTGTAGGCGAAGAGCTGTGGGCTGGCCAGGGCGCCGCCGTCGGGGATGACGGTGGCGAAGTAGTCGCGGTCGGTGGCAAGGCAGCCGTAGGACGTGGCGGCGATCAGACCGATAGAACGTTTTTCCCGCCACTCCTCCAGCCCGGCGTCGCGCAGGGCGTAGGTGACGGCAGCGAGGCCGAGGCGGGAGAAGGCATCCATGCGCCCGAAGCGGCGGTCGGACTGGGCGAAGACCTCGGCCCGGGAGAGAATCGGCAGCTCGCCGGGGGTGAGGGCGAACTTTCGGCCCTGGCCACCCCAGCCGTGACTTGCAGCATTGACCCAGCCGATGCCGGTGATGTGCGCGCTCAGCATGATGGCCTCCCGAGCAGGAGGGCAGCGTTGACCCCGCCGAACCCCGAATTGGTGGAGAGCAGATAATCCCCTTGGATGCTTTGCGCCGTAGCGGCGACCCGGCCGCGTCCCGCCTCTTCCGGCTCGACGAGGCCGACCGTCGGCGGCAGCACTCCCCGTGCCAGGCACTCCAGGGCAAAAATCGCCTCAATCGCCCCGGCGGCACCAAGGGTATGGCCGATGGCGCCCTTGAGGGACTGGACGGGGAGTGGCCGGTCGCCAAAGACCCGGGTGAAGGCAGTCAATTCCATGGCGTCATTGTAGACGGTGCCGGTGCCGTGGGCGCTGATCGCGGCGACCTCCGCCGCCGTCAGTGCCGCTTTCGCCAGCGCCTCTTCGATGGCCAGCACCAACCCGCAGCCGTCCCGAGCCGGGGCGGTAATGTGATTGGCGTCGTTGGCGCTCCCCCAACCGGCAAGGGTGCCCAAGGCGGTGCGCCCCTCCCGCCGTGCCCGGGGCTCGCTCATGAGGAGCAGCGCCGCCGCCCCTTCGCCGAGGGAGAGTCCGTCGCGATGGGCATCGAAGGGGCGACTGGCCTCTTTCGACAAGGCTTGCAGGGCGGAGAAGCCGGAAAAAACGAATTCGCTGACCAGATCGATGCCGACGACCAGCACCGCCTCGGCGGTCCCGGCGGCGATCCACGCCGCGCCCCGGGCCAACGCCAGGGTTGAGGAGGCGCAGGCGGCGTTGATGTTCAACCCGGCATCCGCCAAACCGAGCCGTCGGGCGACTAGGGTCGGCAGCGCTCCCGGCAGAACCGCTTCTATCGGGCAAAGCTCCCCGCGCCCGCGCCGCTCCAAGAGGTCGATGCCCCCTTTGGTGGTGGCGGTCAGTACCCGGCAGTCGCCGGGGATCGACCCCAACGGGTCGAGCAATCGTGCGAGCAGGGGAAGCAGCAGCGATTCGCCGGACTCGGCCTTGAGTCCCGGCACGCAGGCGGCCACTTGGCTCAGGTAGCGGTCGGCGGCAAAGCGCGTCAAGGGAGCGATGGCCGTGCGTCCGGCAAGCAGTCCATCCCACAGGGGCGGCAGACCGTCGCCAAAGGCGCTGACCAGGGCCGTATCGACCACACAAACCCGGTTCACGGCAGCTCTCCGGCCCGCCAGCGGTCGAGAAAGGCCTGCATGAACGGGGGATGGAGCAAGAGGACGTTGTCGGAAGTGTCCATGAGCATCTGCACAGAGTAGCCGCGGGTGACGAGCCGGCCGTCGCGGTCGCGGATGATGAACTCGTGGTTGAGGCGCGCCGCCTCAGACCAGTGGAGAATGCCCTCGATGGTGAAGGGTTCGCCAAAACGCAGCGGCCGGTGGTAATCGATATGCATCTTCTTCACCGGCGCAAAGACCCCTTGGCGATAGATATCGAGATAACCGATGCCGTACTTTTCGCCGACGGCCACCCGGGCATCCTCGAAATAGCTGGGATAGCGACCGTGCCAAACGATCCCCAGGGGATCGACCTCCTCGAAACGCACCACCCGCTCGACCATGGCCCGCAAGGGCGCGGGATCGCCGGGGCGCGCCGGGAAATACGCTTTTCTCATCCTCCATCCTCCTCGACCAGAGTCATAAAGAAGGCCGCCGCCGGTTCACCCTCGACCGCCAGCCGCGCCTCCCAGCTCCCCTTACGCGGACGACACTCCACCCGCAGGGGTTCGCCGGGGCGCACCGGGCGCAGAAACTTGGCCCGCTCCAACTTCGCCAGGCGCAAAGGCCGCCCGCGCAACTCCTCGACCAGCACCTGCGCGGTGAGTACCTGCAAGACCGCCGGCAGCACCGGATAGCCGGGAAAATGCCCAGCGAATCCGGGAAAATCGGCGGGCAGGCAAAAGACCTTCGCGCCCCCCTCCGCTTCCCGTCGCAGCTCCGTTCCCGCCACCGCGATGGCCTGTTTCATCTTACTTTTCGACATGTTTCACACTCTCCAGCCAGAGGGTCAGACGATAGCCCGCCCGCCGGTCTTGCAGCAGAATCCCTGCAGGGATCGATACCCCCGCTGCCTCGCGATACTCGTAATAGCCGACCCGCCAGTCACCGGCCTCCCCCCGGACGCGGGTCTCCAGCAACAGCGGGGGTTCGCCGCCGAACAGGAACTCGATCCCGTCATCCCCCGGTCGAGTCAGCCGATAGTCGCGCTTGCGAATCTCCAGCCGGTCGCCGGCGTCGGGGCGCGGCGCCAGAAAGATGCGGCGCACGCTCGCCGCTACCGACTCGGCCAGGCGCGGTTCTTTGGCGAGATCGGGCAAAAGGTGATGGACCTCCACCCCGTCGACGTTGACGGTCAGATCGAAGAGCTTCAGGCCCAGGCCTTCGAGGGCGACCAATCGTACCCGGCGCCCGTCGTTGTCGAGTTCGAGAAAACCTTCCATGGGCAAGCGCCGGCCGCGCAGCTCGAAGAGCCCCGACTGGCGGATGCGCCAGAGGCCCGGGGCGGCGCGCCAGTCCGCCGCCAACAGCTCGGCCGCAGTCAGTATCCGGGTCGGCACCAGCCTCGGCTTTTCGAAGGGAACCGATGCGCAGCCGCCGAGGAGCAGGACCAGGCAGAGGCCGACCATTCCTTGGCGCAAGCTCATTCCCGCTCTCCCCGCAGCGCCGGAATCACCCACAGCGCCGCCGGAATGGCCGCGCCGATGCCGAGCAGCACCGTCACCCCGATGGAGTGCAGGGCCGGATGACGGGCCAGGACCAGCACGCCGAAACCGGCGAGTGTGGTCAGGCCCGAAACGAGCACCGACAGATCGACGCCGGCAGCGCCCGCGCCGGTCCCGTTGCCGACCATGAAAATGCCGTAATCGACGCAGAGGCCAATGACCAACACCGTGGCGACGATATTGAAGAGATTGAAGGGGATATCGAGGGCGCCCATGATCCCGAACATCGCCAGCAGACCGGTGACGACCGGCACCAAGGCCAACAGAATCCGCCGCCGGTCGCGGAAGATGACGACCACCAGCGCCAGCACCAGCAGCAGCGAGAGCAGCAGATAGCGGCTGAAGTCCCGCTGAATGGCGGCACCGACTTCCGTGCCGAAGCCCGTCGGCGAGACGAAATGCACTCCGGCCGGCCGGGCCGGATTCTCACCGGCGAAGAGCTCCCGGGCCTCGGCGCTGTCCGGCACCAGGGTCAGCATCCCGCTCTTCACCATCAGGGCGTCGACCAGGGGACCGAGCCCCGCCTGACGCAGGCTGTCGGGCGTCACCGGCGGCGGAAGTTCCGTCAGTCCGGCATGAAAGGGCGCGAAGGCCTGGGCGGAAAAGCCGAGGCGGGCACCGGCGGCTTCGAGGTCGGCGAGAATCCGACGGCCCTCCTTTCCTGTCCAGAAAGCGCGCCAGTTCTCGGCATTTCGCCGCTGGTCGGCGGCCGGGGGCAGCAGCGGCGCCAGACTGACGATCGCAACCTCGGGCAGACGCGCCCGCAGCAAGCGGAAGACCTCCCGATTACGCGCCAGGGCGACTTCGCTATCGGCATCCTCCACCACCGCCATGGCCTGCCCGCGCGGGTCGCCGAAGGCTTGGCGCAGGTCGTGTTCGGCCTGCCGCAGTTCCTCGGGGATCAGGCTCATGGCCCGAAGTTCGCCGTCGAAACGCAGGTCACCGACAAAGAGCGCGGAAACAGCCAGCAGCGCCAGCCATAGGGCGACAATGGTCTTGCGCGGCCGCCGTTGGCCGCCGCTAAAAAGAGGAAGGCGGAGCGCCCCGCCGGCGGGAGCCGGACGGACCAGGTGCGGCAGCACCACCAGGGACAACAGCAGGGCCGCGACAATCCCGGTCATGGCATAGATCGCCAGTTGCCGTTGCCCCGGCAGGCTCGAAACCAGCATCACCGCGAAAGAAGCAAGGGTCGCCAGCGCTCCGCCGGTCACCGGCCCGGCCACTTCACCGACCAGTTCCGCCCGCTCGCGGCCGCTCCCCCGACAGGCGAAATAGATGTGCATGGCATATTCGTCGGCAATGCCGAGCAGCACCCCGCCGAAACCGAGGGTCACGGCGAAGACCTGGTCGTAAGCGAGGGCGATGACCCCCGAGGCGACCAACAGAATCGCTGAGGGCACCAGAAAAACGAAAACACCCTGCCAACTGCGCAAAAAGAAGAGATAGATCGCCAGCACCGCCAGGAAGGAGAGGCTCAGCACCCGCGCCAGATCGCCCTTGATCGCCGTGGCGTTGGCCAGGGTGTGGCGGTGCCCGCTGACCAGGGTCGCCGTCACCCCGGGAGGCAGGACGGTCCGCGCCTCGTCGAAGGCCGCCAGCAAGCGCTCGGCTCCCTGGGAATCGGTCAGGGAGACGGGGGAGTCGGCGACGATCAGCGCCCCGCGTCCGTCGGCGCTGTGGAAATAGCCGCCGTCGATCCGTGCCTGACCGATGGGATTGACGTAACGCAGCTTTTCCAGGCCGTAAACACGCAAATCGAGGGGATCGCGGCGGACCATCCCCTTCATCACCCAACCTTCCGGCGAAAGCAGCTGCCGGTAGGCGGTCTCGACCAGGATGTCGATCCGTTCGGGAGTGAGCGCGGCGGCCAACCGGTCCAGATCGTCGCCGTCCAGCAGATTGGCCAGGTTTTCCGCCAGCCATTGGGGAAGGCGGGCGGTGTCGAGGGACGCCGGACCGGTCATGACCCGGGTGAAGTAAGGGGGGCCCAGGGCGGCGGCGAGCCGGTCGGCGGCGTCCGGTAAAGCCGCCGGATCGGAGTCGCGCAGATGAATCAGGATCTTGCGGGCGAAGGGCGCTTCGCGCAAGCGGCGGAAATCGGCGGCGACCTGTGAGAGATCGTCGGGCAGAAGCGCCTCGATGTCCTCCCGCACCTGCAATTGGCTCAGTCCCGCCAGCCCGCCGCCGAGCAGCAGCAGGGTCAGGGCGAAGAGCAGGAATCGCCGAGGAGCCCAAAAACGGTAGAGGGCGGAGAAAAAGGCACCAAGCATATCAGAAGAGAGAGGGGTCGAGGGGCTGGTTGAGAAGCGTCGCCGAGAAGTGGATCAGGGTGCGGTCTCCCCCCGCCTCATGGACCTCGACGCTCGCCACATGCCGCCCCTCCGTGTCGAAGCGGATCAGCAGATGGTCGAGGAAGTCCCGCGCCCCCTCCTGGCGAGGCATCAGGCGCAGCGCCACCGGATGCTCCTCGACCAGGGTCATCGCGTAGTGACTCCGCAACCAGTCGAGATCGACCCGCGCCCAGGCCAGCAGCTGCTCGGCGATCAGCTTCATCCCCGGCTCGCGGCCGAGGTCGAAGGGGACCGGTGCTCCGGCCCGCTGATGCCAGCGCTTGCCGCCGGAGCCGTTGAGCAGAAAGCCCGAGGTAACCGGCGCGGTCGTCTCCCAGCGTAGTTTATCCGGCTTGGCAAAATAGAAGCGCCCCGTGGAGACCAGGGTTTCCCGAAAGATCTCCAGATGCTTTTCCTGGGTGAAATCGCTGGCGAGGGTTTCGATCCCGGCCGCCGAGCGCTCCAGGGCAGACAGCACCCGGTCGAGCTCCGCCGTCGGCTCGGCCCAGACCGTAAGGGGAAGAGAAAAGAAAAGCAGAAACCACAGCAAATAGTTCATGGACCTTCCTTGGGAATCCAGAGTTTCAGGGAGCCGTGGGCGATGCGTTCGGCGCCGCGCCAGATTTCCCCCTCGGCGACGGTGAAGTCCTCCACGTCCGCCACCGCGCGCACGGCGATGCGCAGCCGGTCGCCCAGCCGCGCCGGTCCCGCGCAGACGAACTCGCGAAAACCGACGAGAAAGCCCTTGCGAATCGGTTCCCCGTCCCGCCGGGCGCCGAAGCCCTTGACCAGGGCGTAAGCCTGGGCCAGCAACTCGGCCAGGGCGACCTCATCGAGCCGGCCCGCACTGTCGAGCAGGGGATTGCCCGCCGCCACCTCGGCCTCGACCACGCCGGAGTCGCCGCCATATTCCACCAGACGGTCGACCAGGCGCATCGGCAAACGGTGGGGCATCAGGGCTTCCGCCGCCAGGGGCAGGGAAAGGTCCATCAGCCCTCCTCCCGCCCATAGACCGCCAGGTCGTCGAAGAGCTGGCTGGAGAAGAGCAGCTTGCGGAATTTCACCAGATCCTCGTGAAAGATCCGGCTGTTGTCGTAGGGGGTGAAGTGCCCGGCGAGAAGCCGGTGGATGCGCCCGGTCCCCCGGCCCAGGCGGTCGGCGTTGCGAAAGGAAAGGGCCTGCAACTGGGCCAGCACTTCCAGGGTCACCACATGCTTGGCGTTGCTGATGGCGCGGAAGGCCTTGCGCGCCGCGACCGTGCCCATGCTCACCACGTCCTGATTGGAGGCGTTGCAGGAGATGCTGTGGGTGCTCACCGGCGCCGCCAGCTGGCGGTTCTCGGCGGTGGTCGAGGTGGCCAGGTACTGGGCGCCCATGAAACCCATGGTCAATCCGAGGGTGCCGGGGATGAGGAATTCGGGGAGGCCCTCGTTGAGGTTCTTGTCGAGGAGCTTGTTAAGGCGCCGCTCCGAGAGGTTGCAGAGGGTGGAAACGGCCATGCAGAGCATATCCATGACAAAGCCGATGCTCTGGCCGTGGAAGTTGCCGCCGTGAATGACCTTCTTTTCCTCGGGGATGATGATCGGATTGTCGTTGGAGGAGTTGGCCTCGGTCTCTACCGTGCTCGTCGCCAGCTCGACGGCCTCGGCCACCGGCGCCAGCACCTGCGGGGTGCAGCGGATCGAGTAGACATCCTGCACGTTGATGCTCGTCTCGAAGACCAGCCCCTCGGTCTGCTCGCGGCGGATACGCTCGTGCATATCCTGACGCAAGGTGATGTTGCCCGAGCCCTGATAAAGGTTGCGAATCGTCTCCGCCGTCACCAGCTGGCCCGGATGGGGCTTGACCCGGTGCAGGTCGGCGTCGAAGGCGTCGTCGATGCCGCCGAAGATCTCCAGGGCGAAGGCGCCAGTGACGCAGGCGATATTGAGCAGCTTTTTCGCCCCGAAGAGGGCGAAGGCGGCGAGGGCGGTCATGGCGCTGGTGCCGTTTATCAGCGCGATCCCCTCCTTGAAAGAGAGGCGCATGGGGCTCAGGCCGAGCTCAGGGTAGAGTTCGGCGGCTTCCCGCAACTCCCCCTGATAGAAGACCCGCCCCTCACCGATGATCGCCAGGGCGAGATGGGCAAGATGGATGAGATCGCCGGAGGCGCCGACGCTGCCGCACTCGGGAACATAGGGAGCGACGCGGCGGTTGATCAGCTCGACCATGAAATCGAGGAGTTCCAGACGCACCCCGCTGTAGCCCTTGGCCAGGGTGTTGAGGCGCACCGCCAGCATGGCGACGGCGATGTAATCCTTGATCGGCTCGCCGAGGCCGGCGGCATGGCTGCGGATGAGGTTGACCTGCAAGGCCTCGATCTCGTTGTCGCTGATGATCTTGTTGCACATCGGGCCGAAGGAGGTGTTGACCCCGTAGATGACCCGTTTCGCCGCCACTTCCCCTTCGAGAAAGGCACGGCTGGCGGCGCAGCGCTCGCGGGCGGCGCCGGCGATGGCCACCCGCTTGTCGCCGATGCCGATGGCGATGATATCGTCGATGGTGAGATCGTTACCGGTGAGAATGACGGTGGGACGCTGGGACATGAAAAAATGCCTTCCTGAAAATCGAATCTATGGCACAGACGGTTAAATCATCGGAGCGTAGGGGCAGTCCCCCATGCCTGTCCCTACTTGGTCCGGTAATCGAAAAAGGTCACCGGCTTGCGCTTGTCCTCGCGCAGGGTGCGGCGGGCGACTTCTTCCGGGGTGACAACGACGACTTCCGGCTTGACCCGGATGCGGGCGGCAAGGCGCTCGGCGATCTCCGCGGCGTCGAGGGCGGAGGAGTCCAGCCCGACCACCACGCGGATGCGGTCGGAAAGCGCGAAGTCGTCATAAACCTCGATATAGTGGCCGCGCACCTCCGGCATTTCCTGCAAAACCCCTTGGATCGCCGGGGGATAGACGGTGGCGCCACGCACCTTGAGCATCTGCGCCTTGCGCCCGAGGACCGGGCCGAGGCGCGGGGAGTTGCGGCCGCAGGGACAGGGCTCCGCATGCAGCATGGCGATGTCGCCGGTCTTGAAGCGCAACAACGGCATTCCGGTCACCTGCAAGGGGGTCGCCGTCACCTCGCCGGGAGAGCCCGGCGGCAGAGGGTTCCCGGCCTCGTCGACGATCTCGACGATCATCAGTTCAGGGTGAAGGTGCCCGCCCCGTCCCGCCTCACAGTCGGCGAAGGAGGTCGCCATTTCGGTGCTGGCGTAGGTGCCGAAAACCTCGCCCCCCCAGGACTCGCGCAAACGCCGGCCAAGAGCCGACAGGGAAAGATCGGCGGCGCGCACCGGCTCGCCGATGCAGACCAGCCGCCGCGCCCCGAGTTGCCGGGGATCGACGCCGCGCGCCCGCAGCCGGTCGGCCAGGGTCAGCAGCAGGGTCGGCACTCCGACCAGGGCGGTGGGGCGATAACGGATGACCAGTTCTTCGAGCATGGCGACGCTGCTCGATCCCCCGCGGATGACGGTGGCGCCGATGCGCGCCAGACCCAGAAAATAGGCGAGCCCGGCCATGAAACAGCGATCGATGGCGGCGGCGATCAGCACCCGGTCGGCGGACCCGATCCCCACCGCACGAAAGGAGATCTCTTCGTTATAGGTCAGCCTTTCCAGGTCGGCGCGGGTCTGGTGCATGGCCACCGGTTGGCCGGTCGTCCCCGAGGTCAGGCAGAGATCGACGATTTCGTCCGGCGGTACGCAGAGGAATGCCTCGTTGTGGTCGGCGAGATCGGTCTTGTCGGTGCAGGGGAGACGGTGCAGATCCTCCAAGCCGAGGAATGCGGCGGGGTCGACCCCGGCCTCGGCGAAACGCCGCCGGTAAAAGGGAGAATGTTCGGCGAGATAGGTCAGATGGCAGCGCAGCAGTTGCTCCTGAAGTCCGCGAATCTCCTCCTGGGCGCGGAATTCGATGCCGGCATCGCCGACGAAGGCGTTTCCGCTCAGCATCGCCGCTCCCCGCCCCCTTCCAGGTGCCGCCGCATCCGCTCCTTGACCGCCTTGCGCATCTCCACATGACCATTCTCGCCGGGAAACTCCGCCGGGTCGACGGGCTCAAGAGCCTGTAGCCGCACCCGCGCCGGACACAGCCACAAACGTCCCGGCGGCAGCAAGGTATCGGTGCCGGTCAGGCACAGGGGAATGACCTTCGTGCCCGTTTCCTTGGCCAGGCGAAAGGCGCCGGAATAAAAGCGCTGCAAGCGCCCGTCGCGGCTGCGGTGCCCTTCGGGAAAGAAGAGCTGCAGGGCCGGCTGTTCCAGCACCCGCCGGCCGGCAGCCAGGGCCTCGCGCCAGTTCATGCTTTCCACGTCGAGATAGCCGGCACGGCGCATGACGAAACCGTAGAAGATCATCCGGAAGGGCCAGGAACGCACCGCAAAATTAACGTCGAAACAGGGGAGCAGAGCCATGCAGTAGGTATCAAAGAAGGAAAGATGGTTGACCACCAGAATCGCCGGCGCATGTAGTTTTTCCGGGTCAAGCCCTTCCGTCTCGAAACGGACAAAGGGGCGCATGATCAGCAGCCAGCCCTGGCCGTAGACCCAGATGAGATAGCGCATTGTCCGCTGGGCCGACCAGCCGCTGACCAGGCGGAGCAACGGCAGGGTCAGGGGCAGGGTGAGCAGGCCGAACAGGGTCCAGAGAGCCAGCAGCGGATAGACCGTCAGATTCATGAGCAGCGCCGTCAGCCAAAACGATACGCCGCCGCGCTGGGCGCAAGACCCGAGAGTCGCCACCGCCGTCACCTCCATCGGCTCAAGCCGCCCCATCCTGCCGACGGTATTTACCGATGACAAAGTTATGGATATCCCCCAGGGTGCGGATTTCGCGAATGGCCGTCTCCTCGCGGATCTTGAACTTGAAAGCCGCCTCCAGCACGATCACCATATCGACGGTATCAAGGCTGTCGAGGCCAAGATCCTCATAGATGGTCGCTTCCGGAACCATATCCGCGCGATCGAGCTCGAACTCCTCGGCCAGCGAGGCGTTGATCCGCTCGATGATTTCCTGATCAGTCATGCCGGTATCTCCTTAAGACGATGGATGAATTGACGCCCCCGAGGGCGAAGCTGTTCTTGAGAATGGTATTCACCGGCGCCGCTTCGAGACCGCGCACATGGCGAATCGGCGCGCACTCGGGATCGACCTGGTCGAGATTGCGGGTCGGGATGAGGCGACCATCCCCGAGCATGGCAACGCAGGCCGCCAGTTCCAGAGAGCCGCTGGCGGCCATGGCGTGGCCGATATGCCCCTTCAGGCTGCTGACCGGCACCCCGTCGCCAAAGAGGCGGAAGATTCCCTCGGCCTCGGCGTGATCCCCCAGCTCGGTGCCGGTGGCGTGGGCGTTGACGTAATCAATGTCGGCGGCGGTCACCCCGGCGTCGGCCAACGCTTCCGCCATGCATCGGGCAATGGCCTCGGCGTCGGGGTTGGCGATATTGCTCGGTGCCGAAAGAGTGGCGAAGCCGGTCACTTCGGCGAGGATGTCGGCACCGCGAGCCCGGGCCGAGTCGAGGGCTTCGAGGAGCAGGATGCCGCAGCCCTCGGCGCAGACCACGCCGTCCCGGTCCCGGTCGAAGGGGCGCGGGGTGCGTGCGGGATCGTCATTATAGCGGGTGGAACCGGCGTTCATCACATCGAAGGTTGCCGCCGTCAGGGGATGGAATTCATCGGCGCCGCCACACAAGATCCATTCCTGCTTGCCCAGAGCGATCATCTCAGCGCCGTAGCCGACCGCCTGACTGCCGGTGGAACAGGCCGCTGCGGGAGCAAGAATGCGGCCGGCGATGCCGAGGGCTTGGGCGACGTTGGCGGCGCAGGAGTGGTTCATGATCTGAAAGAAGAGGGTCGATTTCATCCGCTCCAGGCTGTGGTCGGTTAAAAAATCGGCGAAAAAAGACTCCGAAGCTTCAATGCTGCCGACCGTCGAACCGATGACCACCCCCAGGCGCCCGCCTTGACATTCCCCTTCGCCCAGACCGGCCTGCGCCAGAGCCTCTTGGCAGGCAAGGACGGCGTAGACTGACATGGGCGTCATGGAACGGCGGAACTTGCGGGGAACAACCTTGGCGTCGAGTTCCGGAACGAGGGCCGCGACCCGCGCCCGCAACCCCTGAATGGCGGCCAGCTCGGGCACGGGGCGTACCGCGCCGCGCCCGGCGCGCAAGCTGTCGAGGAAGAGGTCCATCCCCGCGCCGTAGGGGGTAACCGCCCCGAGCCCCGTTACCACCACCCGTTTCAGCGACATGCTTTCACCCTTTCCCGCAAGCGTTCATGACCAATGAGTTCGCCACAGGTGAGAAAACCCGACAGCACTGCCCCCAGCACCCCGGGGGCGACCACCCCCTGCCCGGCCAGGAGCAGATGGGCGACCCGCGTCCGCGGCTGGGGATTGAACTGGCCAATACGATGGCGGACCCCGTAAAGCCCCCCGTAGGGGGTATGCAGATAGTCGCGCATGGTCAATGCCGTCGCCGTAGCCAGCACCTCGACCCCCCCGAACTCTGGGCAGGCCTCCTCGATGCGCCGGACCAGAGATGCCGCCCGCTCGGCCTTGTAGGCCTCGTAGCCGGCCGGACGACGGCCGCGGACGGAATCCTTCCAGCGATCCGTCCCGCCCGGCGCCTCCGAAGCAATGGCGACCAACCCGGAAGCGCGCGCCGGTCCGTTATCTGCCGCGGTCAGATAGATGGTATCCTCCAGCCCCTTGTCGTCGGCCCCAAGCAGGAAGATGTTGCGCCCGTGCAGCAGGTCGTTCGACTTGCGGCAGACCCCGTAGAGGGTGAAGGCCGGCAGGGAATCCTCCAGGGCGAGCAGGCGGCGGCGGTAGACCGGCCGAAAAACCCCTTCCGGCACCAGGCCCGGCAGCAGGGCCGGGTGCAGCGTCGCCACACAGCCCCGGCTTCCCAACTCCGTTCCGTCCTCCAGCCGCGCCCCGCGCAGGGTCCCGGCCGGGGTGAAGAGCAGCTCACGAACCCCCTGGCCGAGAAAGACATCGACCCCCAGTTCCGCCAGCCGCGCCGCGAAGGCTTCGGCCAGAGCCGCTCCGCCGCCGATCAGACCATGCACCGACTGATAGTAAGGGCCGACCACCGATGCGTGCAAAGCAAAGGGCGCCTCTGCCGGGGGGACGCCGTAGAGCAGGGTGTGGACGGCAAGCAGGCGTTGGAGCCGGGGCTCGTCCGTCCAGCGCAAGAGCATTTCCCGCAAACTGGTGCCGTCGAGACCGAAGAGGGTGCCGCTTCCTTCCAGCGGCGCTTCCAGATCGAGGTAGGGATGAACGGTGCAGGCCCGCCGGACTTCGGCGAGATAGCCGGCGATCCCCCGTTCCTGGCCGGGAAAGGCCCGGCACAGTGCCTCTTCCAGCCTCTGCATCCCGACCGGAAAGGCGAACTCTTCCTCGCCGCCCGCGCGCACCCGATCGAAGCCCGACAAATCGAAGGGCGTTGCCCGCAGCCGTTCGGACAACCCCAGAGAGCGGAAGAAGAGGTCGAGAATCTCCCCCCGGCCCAGCCCCCCCGAATAGTGAAAACCGGTGTCGAAATGAAAATCCCCCCGGCGGAAGCCACGCAGCAGGGGGGCGAGGCAAGGACTCTTCTCGACCAGGGCGACCCGATAACCTTCCTGGGCGAGAATCACGGCGGCGGTCAGGCCGGACGCACCCCCGCCGATGACCAGCCAATCGTAGCTCACCGGGGAAAACGCAGAACCAGGGAGGCGTTGGTGCCGCCGAAACCGGCGGAGTTGCAAAGCGCCGTTGCCGGCGGGCGGGAAAGGGTCTCAGTGACGATCCGCAAGCGCGCCGACCACTCGTCCGGCTCGCTGAAGTTGAGGTTTCGAGCGATGAAGCCCTGACGGGCCATGATCGTCGTATAGACCACCTGGGAAGCCCCGGACATCCACAACTCGTGACCGGTCATCGCCTTGAGGGAGGAAACCCAGGGGGTCCGCTCGCCGAAGACCGCCAGAATGTTTTCCGCCTCCGCCGTATCGCCGGCCGGAGTTGAGGTGGCGTGGGCGCAGAGATAATCGACCTCGGCCGGAGTCATGGCGGCATTGTCCAAGGCCATGCGCATGGCCCGACGCAAACCGTCGCGGCTCGGCACCGAAAGGTGCTCGCCGTCCGAGGAAAAACCGTAACCCGCCACCTCGCCAAGGATCTCCGCCCCGCGGGCCACGGCCAGATCGTAGCGTTCGAGCACCAGGGCCGCGGCCCCGCCGCTCGGCACCAGCCCGTCGCGGCGGGCGTCGAAGGGGCGGCTGGCCGCCTCGGGCGCATCGCATCGGGTGGAGAAGGCGCCGAGACCGTCGAAACTGCACATCGATTCCCAGTTGATTTCTTGGGCGCCGCCACAGATGACCCGGTCCTGACGGCCGAAGGCGATGAGGTCGGCGGCCTGGCCGACGGCGTGGCCACCGCTGGAGCAGGCCGAACTGAGGGTCCAGCAGGCCCCCCGGGTGCGAAGCAGGGTGTTGAGATTAATGGTCACGGTGGAATTCATCGAACGGAAGACCTGACCACTGCCGATGAGCATGGTCGCCCCCCGCTCGCGCAACAGCTCCACCTGCTCGACGGCAGCGAGGCAGGTCGAATCGCAGCCGAAGATCAGCCCGGTGCGATCGTTGGCGATCTCGTCCCCGCCGAGCCCGGCCATGTCCAGGGCATCGCGGGCGGCGGCATAGGCCTGCACGGCGAAGTCGGGCATGGTCTTGCGCTGCTTCTTGCTCAAGACCCGGGCCAGGTCGAAATCGCGGATGACTCCGGTCAGGGGGCTGCGAAATCCCCGCCGCCGCCGTTCCTCGTCAATGACGATGCCCGAGCGTCCGGCGCGCAGGGCCGCGCCGACCGTATCCGGGTCGCAGCCGAGACAGGAAACGATGCCGATGCCGGTGATGGCGACTTTATGCATAACATCCTTTTAGTAAAAACGGGCTCTTCGGGGAGCCCCGCCAACAAATAGGCAGACCCCGGTGTGCCTAAGGCTGAGCAAAAATGCCCAGATGCAAGGCGCCCGAAATTCGAGGAGCGAGTCGTACCCTAAGGTACGTCGCAGCGACGAGGATGAGGGCAACGCCGCAGATGGGCGTTTTTCATCAGCCTTTACATGTGGGCGCCGCCGTTGACCGCGAACACCTGACCGGTGATATAGGTGGCTTTGTCCGAGGCGAGAAAGGCGACCAGCCCCGCTACTTCTTCGGCGGTGCCGAGACGGCCTAAGGGGATCATCGGCAGAATCCGTTCTTTCGGCAGACCCTTGAGCATCTCCGTGTCGATGAAGCCCGGGGAGACAGCGTTGACCAGGACGTTACGCTTGGCCACTTCCGCCGCCAGGGAGCGGGTGGCGCCGATCAGCCCGGCCTTGGCGGCCGAATAGTTGACCTGCCCCGGGATGCCGCTCTCGCCTGAGGTGGAGACGATGTTGATAATCCGCCCCCGGCGCGCCTTGACCATGCCGTTGACCACCGGCTTGGTGACGTTGTAGAAGCCGTCGAGATGCACCGCCAGCACGTCGCGCCATTCCCCTTGCGTCATCCACAGCAGCAGAGCGTCGCGGGCGAAGCCGGCGTTATTGACCAGCACGAAAGGGGTCGCCTCGTCGAGAAGCGGCTCCAGGGCCGCCTTGACCGCCGCACTGTCGGCCACGTCGAAGGGAAGGAGTTTGCAAGCGACGCCGAGTGCTTCGATTGCCGCCGCCGTCTTCGCCGCCGCCTGATGATCCCGGCCGTAATTGAGCCAGATCTCAAACCCTTCCCGAGCCAGTTCCAGGGCGATGGCCGCCCCGATGCCCTTGCTTGCCCCAGTCACCAGGGCAATTCCACGTGTGTTCATGACATGCCTATCCTTGGCGGGTAATGTCCATTTTAGCGCAACTGCCCCAGGCTCTGTTGGGCATACTTCTGCAGCTTGCGGTGCGGCGCCTTCTGCGCCACGGCTTGCAGGGTTCCCCGGTACTTGCCGTTTCCCGAGGCGCCCAGCGCCTTGCACAGCCAGGACATGGCCTCGACGGCGGCGCGGTCGTTGCCGCTGGCCAGGTAGCCCTTAAGCAATTCCTGTTCCACCACATCGAGAACCGCCGTATCTTTGACCCCTTCCCGCACGATCAGCTTGCCGGCATCGGTCTTGCTCCGCAGGTTGCCGGAACGGAGCATCTTGATATAGCGACTCTCCCCCTTGGCCGCCGGAGCACGGGCGGCAACGGTCGGCGGCGGAGCGGCAACCCTGGTCGGCGGCGTCTGCGCCATCGGAGTCGGAGCCAGCGGCGGCGCCACTTCGACCGGCGCGGGGCGCAGGCTCACCGCCACCCGACGGTCCTCCCCCGCCGCCAGCTTCACCCACTGACGATCAGTGCGATAGCCGGGGGCGGAAACCTCAACGTGATAGGAGCCAGCAGCCAGTTCCATCCCCTCGCGATAGACTGGGCCGATGTTGAGAATCCGGATCTTTGCCCTGGCTGGTTCGGAGCTGACATAGAGTCGCCCCTTGGGCAGGTTCTCGGCCGGTTCGGCCGGAGAGGTTACGGGCAGCTGCTTTCCACCGTTGCTCCCGGTGATGACACTACTGACCAGCTGTCCGTACTTGATGGCGTCGTCCGCCTGTTCGTCGAGGACCTCGCCTTCGGAGATCTTGCCGAGAACGCTCTGAATCCGCACCCGGCCGGTGTGAATGCGCTCGACGTCGAGCACTTCGCCGGTCTTGGGGTGCTTGATCACTTCCCCTTCGCGGTAGACGACAAACTCCATCCCCGGCTTGACCCCGGCGCGGCTACCGAGATCGATGGTCACCTTCTTGCCGTCGCGGTCGACCACATAGCCTTCCAGGGGAAAGTTGCGGATGATCTTGGCGGACATCTCGACGATCAGATCCTGCAGACGTGAGGCCGTCGAGCTCTTGACGCTCTCGGCGGCGATGATCGAGGCGTTCTCCACGTCGATGATGCGAGCGTTGACTTCGAGCATCTCCCGCACCTTCATCACCGAACCGGAGATGATGACCTTGACCCCGAGCAGTTTGCCGATCTGGGTGGCGCTGCTCTCGTCGAGAACCCCGGTCATGACCAACTGCTGCTCACTGAGAATCTTTTCCAGCAGCCGCCGCTCGATGACATCGAACCGCCCTTCCTTGACCATGGCGGTGATGAACCACTCGGCGACGATGCTCCCCATGTCCTGGTTTTCCTGCTCCTCCCCCTGCATCTGGAAGTCGAGGACGGCGATCTTGGTCTTGGTAAATTCGGCCGGGGCGGAGACCGGCGCCAGGCCAAAGGCGAGGAGCAGGAAGATTCCGGCAAGTATTCTCATCGGCAGACCTTTCCGGATCGGGGTTGAATAGGCGTCACGCTTACTTCAGCGCCATGACGATGCCGCTGCCCGCCACCGAGGTGACGGCCAGGGTTTTTCCGGTGACACTCTGTCCGTCTATGGCGTCGCAGAAGGCCTCGGCTTGGCCGCGATAGAGGACGGAGAGCTTCAGTTCGCCGTTGCCGAAGCCGCGCTTGGTCACCGAGTTGACCCCGGTCACCCCTTCGAAGAAGGCGGCGATCCCCTTCTGTGCCTGGTAGTCGGCGACGTTGCGCACGGTGACTTCGAGGTTGATGCCGTTGTTCACCGTATCTTGGAAGGAGGCGACGATGGCCTCGAAAAGTTCGTCATCCATGAGTTTCTTGGCCGCTTTGCCGGCCGCCTGGGACTGGGCGACGTCGGCCGAGATGTGCGGACTGGCGCCGCTCGCCGCCTTGCTGGCGACGATGCGGCCGTTAGAGCAGTTCACCACCTTGGCGGTGAGGCTGGCCTGGCCGGAAACCATGCCGCTGCTCTGCAGCAGGGGATTGGCGACCTGCGACTTGCTGACGGTGCCGACCAGCACATATTCGGCGCCGTTGTCCGCGCCGATTTTCGCCGCCGCCACGGGATCGCCCTGGGTCGCGCGCTGGATGAGGTCGTCTCCCTTGTTCATGAGCGCGGCGGTCTGCGCCGGGTCGACCAGATCGAATCCCTTGCCGCGCAGGTAATCGACCACCGCGTTTTCCGCGTAGTTACCGCCATCTTCCTTGATCAACACCATCATCCGCGGCTTGTCCATCGATTCGAGGAGAATCTTGAGGGCGGCCAGGTCGGCACGGATGCTGTCGAGGGAGACGACGGCGCGGATCTGCACCTGCCAGGTGCCGTCGGGCAGATGCTGCTCCAGCAGGACGTCGTAACGACGCACCGACCCGGCGGTCTGGGTGATGACCACATCCCTCTGCAGCATGAAGTTCTTGACCTCGGTCTCCGACACCAGCATGGTGCCGATCCCCTTTTCGATGGCCTCGCGCTTGGCCAGCAGCAGCGCTTCTTCCCGGGTGTTGCCGATGCCTTCGCTATCGACGGTGAAATCGCCGCTGGGAGTTTCGGCGGCGACGTAACTGGGAATCAGCAGCAGGCAGACGGCAAACAGGCTCAACAACAGTCTTTTCATCAGACCCTCCCGACGGCAGGCAAAGCGAGGAAACCTCATGGTTTGAATGATGATTCTAGTATAGGTCCCGGCTAAAATGCCACCCTTTTATCCCCCGGCGGACTCAGCGCGCCTCAGCCAGCAGGATCGCCCGGCGGGGAGCCGGATAGCCTTCGACGGTACGGCCGGGATCGAGCGGATCGAGAAAATCGGTCAGCGATTCGGTGCCGACCCAGGGGGTGGCGCGCTGCTCAGTCGCCGTGGTGAGGCTGACGTCGATACAGCGCCCATCTTTGAAACCGCAACGGCGCAGCCAGCCGAAAAGCACTCGGACGGTAGGGAGGAAGTAGACATTGTTCATCTTGGCGTAGCGCCCGTCCGGGCAGAGCACCCGTTCGTCGTCGCCGGGCAGAACCAGGGTTTCCAGCACCAGTTGACCATCCCCGCGCAGCACCCGGCGCATGGCCGCCAGAGTGTCGAGGGGGGAGCGGCGATGGGAAAGGACCCCCATGGAGAAGACCGTGTCGAAGTAGCCTTCGAGCACCGGCAACTCCTCGAAGGTGACGGGGAGGGTGAAAAGCTCCGGGCGGCGAGCGTAATGTTGCAGAAGTTGGAACTGGAAGAAGTAGGTCAGGTAAGGTTCGACGCCGAGGGCCAGTTGCGGCTTGTGCGCGGCCATACGCAGCAGGTAGTAGCCGTTGCTGCTGCCGATGTCGAGCACCCGGCGTCCGGCGAGGGGGGCGATGTGTCCGGCGAGGCGGTTCCATTTCAGCGAGGAATCCCACTCGCTGTCGAACTCGATGCCGAAGAGGTTAAACGGCCCTTTACGCCAAGGCTGGAGAGTTTCCAGGGCGCTTCGCAGCGTCGCTTCCTGTCCCGGTGCGAGATCGGCGGCGCTGCCGATACGCACCCGGTCGCCGGCTAGATCGAAAGATGACGGCGTAACCTCCGGCAAGCCCGCCTCATTGGCCAGATAGCGCCGCCCCTTGCCGTCCCCCGCGATCATCCGCGTCCTGGCCGCGATCAGTTCGGCCAACGCTTCCCTCCAGGGGCCGAGGCCGAGCCGGTCGGCCTGTGCCGGCAGTCGTTCCACGCCTAGTCCGCCTTGCGCGCCAGCAGGGCGGCGAAATTGAACCATTTGAGCCAGACCGTCACGGCGCTAAAACCCGCCCTCGTCAGCCGCGCCTGGTGGGCGTCGAGGGTCTCGGGGATGAGGACATTCTCCAGCGCCTCGCGCTTCCGGCTGATCTCCATTTGCGAATAGCCGTTTTCGCCCTTGAGGCGGTAGTAGAATTCCCGCTCCAGCTCGGCCAGGGCGGCATCCCCGTCCACCACCTTCTCGGTCAGCAGCAAGACACCGCCGGGAACCAGCGCCTCATGGACCCGCCTCAGCAGCGCGTCCCGATCTTCCAGGGGAAGAAATTGCAACGTCAGATTGACCACCACCACCGAGGCGTCGGTCATAGCAACCCGGCGGGCATCCCCCTCCTCCAGCACAACCCCCTCACCGACAGCGGTCGCCGCCAGCCGCGCCCGGTAGAGATCGAGCATCGGCGCCGAATTATCGACCGCAACCATGGCAAAATCCCGCCCCCCCATTTCCGCACTCAGGGCCAGGCCGAAATTGCCGTTGGAACAGCCGAGATCGTAGATGCGGGTGCCGGGCCGATAAAAACGGGCCGCCAGCTGCGCCTGCCGGCGCAGACTCTCGCGATAGAGGGGAACCGAGCGGTCGAGCATGTCGTCAAAAACCCCGGCCACCTCAGCGGTGAAGGCGAAGGGCGCCGCCGGACGCGGCTCGGCGAAGATGCGATCCTTCCTGGTCATGCTCAGCCCTTGAGCAAATCGCGGCCGACCCAGTGACTGGCGAACTGCAGGGCGGTACGCCCGCAGCGCTTGCTCTTGTCGTGGGACCACTGAACGGCGGCCTTGCGCGCCTCTTCCGACCAGCGCGAGGGCACCCCCTGCTCGCGGCAAAGCTTTTCCACACACTGTTGCGCCACCCGCAGATAGTGATCCTGGGTGAAGACGTGAAAGGCCACCCACAGGCCGAAACGGTCGGAGAGGGAAATCTTCTCCTCGATCGCCTCGCCGTGATGGACTTCGCCGTTGACCAGCTTCGAGCCGAGGTTGTCGGTGGGATATTCAGGGATCAGATAGCGGCGGTTGGAGGTGACGTAGATGAGCACATTCTTCGGCGCCGCGTAGACCGAACCGTCGAGGGCGCTTTTCAGCATCTTGTAGGTCAATTCGCCGTGTTCGAAGGAGAGGTCGTCGCAGAGCAGGATGAATTTGTAGGGCTGGCCCTTGATGGCGGAGAAAATGCCGGGCAGATGGATGAGATCCTCCTTGTCCACCTGGATCACCCGCAACCCCTGATCGGCGTAGCTGTTGAGCAGCGCCCGCACCAGCGACGACTTGCCCGTGCCCCGGCTCCCCCAGAGCAGCACGTTGTTGGCCGGATAGCCCTTGAGGAACTGGCGGGTATTCACTTCAACGACCGACTTCTGTTCGTCGATGCCGAGCAGATCGTCGAGGCGGGTGGAGGGGACTGCCTCCACCGGCTCCAGATAGCCGGAAAAGGAATGGCGGCGCCAGTTGGCGGCATGGCAGACGCTCCAGTCCACCGGCCCCACCGCCGTCGGCAGCAACTGCTCCAGCGACGACAGCACCCGCTCCAACTGAGCGACGACTTCGGGTTTGAGATTCATCATGACGCGACTCCTTGCGTGTCGAAAAGACCAGCGGTCGCCAAAGGAGGAAAAAATAAAATCCCGTTTGCGGCCGGGTTTGTTCATACAACTTTACCCCCGGGGTGTCAAGAAAAGGGATGGACTCCCGCTTGTAATGATTCTAGGTTGATTATTTCTGCCTCTCTGTATGGAAATAAAAAGCCACCCATGGGTTTTAGACCAAGAGTGGCTTGATGATTGGCTTTGATGCGATAGTTTTTTATTTCTTTACTGCACCAACATAGATACAGCTTGATGAGTTTTTTGGGGGCTGCTCAACACAGCCTGAAAAAACAATTACTTGTTTGTTAGGCGACATTGTTGAGATCATTTTGTATTGACTCCCATCAAAAAACATCTCACCTTCCCATGCCCCGATTAATTCATTGAATTCCATATTTGAAATTTTAACTATGCCCTCGCAACCATTGATGTTACAGGTCAAATCACCTGCTCTTGAAGTGATTGGTGTACCATTATGATTTACGTCGATAGCCAATGATTGATAATTAGAAAAAATATCAGAATTTGTGTACGTTGTATTTGGTGGATTATATTGGTCATTGCAAGAATATGTCACGTTTGAAGCTTCGTATTCCGCTTCGTAGTTCATTTCATTGTAGTATGTGTTTGTTACTAAGACTTGTGAATCAGGTAAAATTATTGTTATTTTTTCTTGCATAGCATCTGGATAATTTAAGCTGCTGGAATTTTCAACGGTTCTGTAGGAATTTTCTCCAGGGTAAATACACAGACGATTTGTATTGTCTTGTTGAGTTCCACATAGGCTGTAATCCGATTCTTCTTTTGCAAAATCATGAAGTTCTTGCTCAGAAATTCCATATTCTTCACTGCATCCATAGATATTTCCAAGAGCCCCCGTTGAGCTCAGAGATGCTCCATGGTTTTCTGTCGGTTTAATGAATGAATTTAAGATATCATAAGTTTTTTCGAAAATGCCTGGAGTTTGTAATTCTGAATCATTACTTGTAACAGAATCACTTCCACCTCCACCACCTCCACCACAGCCAACCACAATAAAAAAAATAAACGAGATCATCGAATTGATTTTTTTAGTCATGACGAACCTCCATTCATAGAAGTGAAATTTCAAGTGCTACTAAATATGAAAGAGAATTTTAGTTTTTATATGTAAATGATGGATATGGTCAATCTAGCTCTTTAATTGATCTCAAGTCAAGTCGGGGATCTGTGTAATTATTGCAGAGATCCATTGGGGGTGTTTACTGATTGGATCCGGAAGTAGCGGTTGGTGGGTGGTAGCCGGGGGCACATCTTGCTTCAATGCTATCCTCCTGACACTGCCATGAATAAGCTATCAAAATCCGATTGCACTCTCGCCCTCTCCCTGTTATTCTTTCTCCCATGAACAACGGCCACCGCAAGACCCTTGTCGCCATCTTCTCCCAGCCGGTTCCCGGCACGCTGGAATGGCGGCGCATCGAGTCGTTTTTTCTTGCGTTGGGTGCGCAAACTATCGAGGGAAACGGATCGCGTGTGCGTTTCGTCTTGAACGGCGTCATCGGCACTTTTCATCGCCCCCATCCGGAAAAAGAAGCGAAACCCTACCAAGAGCGTGACGCCAGAACCTTTCTGGAAAACGCGGGAGTCAAACCATGAGTACCATGACCTATAAAAACTATGCCGCCCGTATCGAGTACAGCGAAGAAGACGGCTGCTTCATCGGTCGCATCGCCGGCATCAGGGACGTCGTTGGCTTCCACGCCGAATGCGTCCAAGAACTGCGCGAAGCCTTTCGCGAAGCGGTCGACGACTATCTGGCGACCTGCGAAAAAGTCGGCCAGACGCCGCAACGCCCCTATTCGGGCAAACTCATGCTGCGCGTCCCGCCCGAAGTTCACGCCCGCGCGGCAATGATGGCCGAAGCCCACGGCATGAGCCTCAATCAATGGGCCGCGGACGTTCTTTCGAAAGCCTCCTGAGCGGCGAGAGCCCCCCGAATCGGGGTCACATCTTGCTCCGCTACAGCCACATAGTTGCCGGCTTTTTCCTTGACCTTCCTTGATGCACTCGCGAAAAAAGCTCACGCGGCTTGAGGCATGAGCCTACCAATTCGGTTGTTGCCGGGCCGAAAAGACTCGGCAAGATGTCGTAGATATCCCCGCAGCGGGTTTGATAGTTCCTTGAAACTGCCAACAACGTCATTTGGATAAAGATTCGTTCCCGTTTCCCGGGTACCTTTGGGTTTTTGGCGATTTCTGAACGCGGTGGCGCGCAGGATATTCAATCCCGTCGCTTTCAGGACCGCCGCCAGCCGGACTTGGCGCATGCCCCTGACCCGCAGATGCTTGATGCCGGTGACGCGGTCAAGGTCGGACATGGTGGCTTCCGCCCCGGCGCGGAAACGATACACCTCACGGAAGGCTGCCGTCTTCTCCTTGGCGCGTCGTC